>Ga0134125_10000039_pt1 | contig 193499 bp, 184 predicted proteins | sample KB31751_FD_96464 | JGI IMG/M metagenome (GOLD analysis project Ga0134125, IMG submission 96464) | Terrestrial soil microbial communities with excess Nitrogen fertilizer from Kellogg Biological Station, Michigan, USA - KB3-175-1 | ecosystem: Environmental > Terrestrial > Soil > Unclassified ...
CGAGGGCGTCGAGATGGTCATGCCCGGCGACAACGTCCAGATGGAGATCGAGCTGATCCAGCCGATCGCCATGGACCAGGGCCTGCGCTTCGCCATCCGAGAGGGTGGCCGCACGGTGGGCTCGGGCGTGGTCAGCGAGATCATCGAGTAGTACCCGCGCGCCGTTGGGCAGGAAGTTCGAGGCGCGCATTGGCAGTCCGATACGACAAATGAGGCCCCGCCGCTGAAGGTGATGCGGCGGGAGGGGCGGGTTCCCCTCGGGAATCCGCTCTTTCTTCGCCGCAGGGCCGGCAGAAGGACCGCGATGCGGCCCGGAGCCGCAACGAGACAAGACGCACCGAGACGAGACAGAGAAGAGATCAGATGGCAGCCGCAAACCAGAACAAGATCCGCATCCGCCTGAAGGCCTACGACACGTCGGCCATCGAGTCGGCTGCGAAGGAGATCGTCGAGACGGCGACGCGCACCGGCGCGACCGTTTCGGGTCCCGTGCCGCTGCCGACGGAGAAGAACGTCTACTGCGTGATCCGCTCGCCCTTCAAGGACAAGGACTCGCGGGAGCACTTCGAGATCCGCACGCACAAGCGGCTGATCGACATCCACCAGCCCACCCCCAAGACCGTCGACTCGCTGCAGCGCCTGGATCACCTCCCGGCCGGCGTCGACATCGAGATCCGCCTGGCCACCTGAGGCCGCCCGACCCCCTGAACCAGATGCCTGCGATCCTCGCCAAGAAGCTCGGTATGACACAGCTCTTCCAAGAAGACGGAAGCGTCGCGCGCGTGACGGTGCTCGAGGCCGGCCCCTGCCCGGTGACGGCGATCCGCACGCTCGACCGCGACGGCTACGAAGCCGTCCAGCTGGCCTTCAACCAGACCAAGGAGAAGCACCTCTCCAAAGCCGAGCTCGGTCATCTCAAGAAGGCCGACGCGCCGCCGATGAAGACGGTCGTCGAGTTCCGTGGCGAGGCCGGCGAGCTGATGCTGGGCGAGACGGTCACCGTCGAGGCCTTCGAGGCGGGCTCGCGGGTGAAGATCTCCGGCGTCTCCAAGGGCAAGGGCTTCCAGGGCACGATCAAGCGCCACAACTTCGCCAGCGGCCCCAAGTCGCACGGCTCGCACAACGTCCGCGCGCCCGGATCGATCGGCGCCTCCGCCTGGCCCGCCCGCGTGATGAAGGGCATCCGCGGACCCGGCCAGATGGGCAACAAGCGCGTCACCCAGAAGGGCCTCGAGATAGTCCAGGTGGACGCCAAGGAGAACCTGCTGCTCGTACGAGGCTCGGTCCCGGGTCCGACGGGCGGCATCGTGGAGGTGCGCACAGATGGCTGACGCACCGATCCTCGGCGGCACGAAGAAGGTCAAGCTCGACGAGGCCGCCTTCGGCGAGCGCTTCGTCGGCCCGCTCGTGCACCAGAGCGTCCGCGCCGAGCAGGCCGCGCGACGCCGCGGTACGGCCGCGACCAAAACCCGCGGCATGGTCTCCGGCGGTGGCGCCAAGCCCTGGCGTCAGAAGGGGACGGGCCGCGCGCGTGCCGGCTCGAGCCGCTCGCCGGTGTGGACGGGCGGTGGCACCGTGTTCGGACCCCAGCCCCGCTCCTACACCTTCAAGGTCAACCGCAAGGAGCAGCGCGCGGCGCTGCGCAGCGCGCTGTCGCTGCACGCCGGCCGCGGCTCGCTCGCGATCCTCGACACGAGCGCGTTCACGGCGCCGAAGACCAAGCAGGCCTTCGACCTGCTCGACGGGTGGAGCCAGTCGGCTCCGACGCTCGTCGTGCTCGCCGCCGAGGAGTCCGACGCGGCGCTCTCGTTCCGCAACATCGACCGCGTCGCGGTGATCGAGGCCGACAGCGTCGGCGTGACCGACGTCGTCGGGGCCGCCTCGCTGCTGCTCTCCGAGAAGGCCCTCGAGGCTCTCACGGCGCGCACCGGCGCTCCCCGCGCGGCATCCGGCGCGACGGCCGGGGAGGAGGCTTCCTGATGGAGCACACGCAGGTGATCATCCGCCCGGTGGTCTCGGAGAAGAGCTACGTGCTCTCCGCGGCCGACCGCTACACCTTCCGCGTCCACGCCGACGCCCACAAGACGCAGATCCGCCAGGCCGTCGAGGCTCTCTTCGACGTCCACGTCGTGGAGGTCCGCACGCTCAGCGTCAAGTCCAAGCCCAAGCGGCGGGGCTCGACCAGCGGCCGGACGCGGCAGTGGAAGAAGGCGATCGTGCAGATCCGTGCCGGTGAGTCGATTCCGGTGTTCCAGGGCCTCGCGGGGCTGGAGGGTTAGAAGATGCCGATTCGCAAGCCAAAGCCGACCAGTCCGGGGATGCGGTTCGTCTCCTATGCGGACTTCGCGGAGATCACCAAGTCCAAGCCGGAGAAGTCGCTCGTCGAAGGGCTCAAGAAGAGCGGCGGGCGCAACGCCCACGGCCGTAAGACCTCGCGCCACCGCGGTGGGGGGGCCAAGCGCGCCTACCGGCGGATCGACTTCAAGCGTCGCAAGGACGGCGTGCCCGCGAAGGTCGCGGCGATCGAGTACGACCCCAACCGCTCCTCCTACATCGCCCTGCTGCACTACGTCGACGGCGAGAAGCGCTACATCCTCGCGCCGCAGCGGCTGACCGTCGGGATGACGGTCGCCTCGGGCGAGGGCGCGGAAATCGCGGTCGGGAACTGCCTCGAGCTCGCTCGTATGCCGGTCGGCACGGTCGTCCACAACATCGAGCTGCAGCCCGGTCGGGGCGGTCAGATGGCGCGTTCGGCGGGTGCCTCCGCGCAGCTGATGGCCCGCGACGGCGACATGGCGACGCTGCGCCTGCCCTCGGGTGAGATGCGGATGGTCCGCGCCGAGTGCCGCGCGACCGTCGGCGTCGTCGGCAACGCCGACCACCAGAACGTGAAGGTCGGCAAGGCGGGGCGCAAGCGCCACATGGGCGTGCGCCCGCAGACCCGCGGGACGGCGATGAACCCGGTCGACCACCCGCACGGAGGCGGCGAGGGATCGACGACTCCGGGACGTCACCCGGTCACCCCCTGGGGCGTGCCGACGCTCGGCTACCGCACGCGCAAGCAGAACAAGACCTCCGACCGCTACATCGTGCGCGGTCGCAGGAGAGGAAAGGGCAGGAGCCGCTGATGAGCCGCTCGAGCAAGAAGGGTCCGTGGGTCGAAGAGCGGCTGCTCAGCCGCATCGAAGCCCTCAACGCGGAGAACAACAAAAAAATGCTGCGCACGTGGTCGCGCGCGTCGACGATCTTCCCGGAGATGGTCGGTCACACGATCGCGGTGCACGACGGCAAGAAACACGTCCCCGTCTTCGTCAGCGAGGCGATGGTCGGCCACAAGCTCGGCGAGTTCGCGCCGACCCGCGTCTTCCGCGGCCACGCCGGCTCCGGGAAGGTCCGATGAGCGCCGAGGAGGAGAAGGACGCGGTGCCTGGCGACGCCGAGGAGCCCAAGGCGGAGAAGAAACCGGCCGCCAAAAAAGCGGCCGCGGCCGACGGCGAGCCGAAAGCCAAAGCTGCGAAAAAACCGGCTGCGAAAAAAGCCGCCGCGGCCGAGGGCGAGCCGAAAGCCAAAGCGGCCAAAAAAGCGCCTGCGAAAAAAGCTGCCAAAGCCGACGCCAAAGCTGACAAAGGCGACGACAAAGCCGACAAAGCCGACGCCAAAGCCAAGTCCGAAGACGAGCCGAAAGCCAAAGCTGCGAAAAAAGCGCCTGCGAAAGCGCCTGCCGAGGAGTCCGCCAAAGCGCCCGCCTCGCGCGGCAAAGCAGGCGCGAAAGCCCCGCGCCGCCGCGTCGTCAGCGCGAAGGCCCGCTACGTCCGCACGTCCGCGCGCAAGGCGCGGATGGTCTGCGGCCACCTGCGCGGGAAGTCCGTCGCGGAGGCTCGCGCTATCCTCGCGTTCACCCCTCGTGAGGTGGCACGGGACTGGAGCAAGTTGCTCGAGTCGGCCGTGGCCAATGCGGAGAGCAACCACGAATTGCTCGGTGAGGATCTCATCGTCCGCGAGGCCTTTGCCGACGAGGGGCCGACGATCAAGCGCTTCCGTCCCCGTGCGATGGGCCGGGCGACGCCGATCCGCAAGCGCACGAGCCACCTGACGATCACTTTGACGCCCGCGCCCGAGAACGGGCACGGCAGGAGAAAAGGCTAGGCATGGGACAGAAGGTTCATCCAGAGGCGATGCGCGTGGGTTACATCCACGAGTGGAAGTCCAACTGGTTCAACGACAAAAACTTCGCCGAGTACCTGGCCGAGGACGTGAAGGTCCGCGAGCACATCGTGGGCAAGCTCTCCCACGCGGGCCTGTCGGACATCACGATCCGCAAGGACGCCAACGAACTAGAGGTCAACATCCACACGGCCCGGCCCGGCATCGTGATCGGCAAGTCGGGAACCGAAGTGGACGCGCTGCGCCGCGACCTCCACAAGCTCACGAAGAAGCAGATCAAGGTCAACATCCTCGAGATCAAGCGGCCCGAGCTCGACGCGAAGCTCGTCGCCCAGTCGATCGCCGAGCAGCTCCAGAACCGCGTCGCCTTCCGCCGTGCGATGAAGCGCGCGCTCACCAGCGCGATGCGCTCCGGCGCCAAGGGCGTGAAGGTCCAGGTCGCGGGTCGCCTCGGCGGCGCCGAGATGGCCCGCACCGAAAGCTACTCCGACGGCCGCGTGCCGCTGCACACGATGCGCGCCGACATCGACTACGGCTTCTACGAGGCCCGCACGACGTTCGGCCGGATCGGCGTCAAGTGCTGGGTCAACAAGGGCGAAATCATGCCCGAGGGCTACACCGGCGCGGACCTCACCGACATGAGCGCGCCGCCCCCGCCGAGCAACGACCGTGACGGTCGCGGCGGGCGTGACGGTCGCGACGGTCGCGGCGGCGGTCGCGGTCGCGGTGGCGGCGGCGGGCGTGGCCCGGGCGGTCCCGGCGGCGGGCGTGGTCCCGGTGGCGGCGGGCGTGGTCCCGGCGGCGGTCGCGGTCCCGGCGGCGGCGGGCGTGGTCCCGGTGGCGGCGGCGGTGGCGGCGGACGCGGTCCCCGCGGCGGCGGCGGTCCCGGCGGAGGGGCTCGCTGATGCTCTCTCCCAAGCGCGTCAAGCACCGCAAGCAGCACCGTGGCCGCAGGCGCGGCAACTCGCGCGGCCAGCTGCACGTCCAGTTCGGCGAGTACGGCCTGAAGTCCCTCGAGGAGGGCTGGCTGACCAACCGTCAGATCGAGGCTGCCCGTATCGCGATGACCCGCAAGATCAAGCGTGGCGGGAAGGTCTGGATCAACGTCTTCCCCGACAAGCCGGTCACCAAGAAGCCGGCCGAGACCCGCATGGGCTCGGGCAAGGGCAACCCCGAAGGCTGGGTCGCGGTCGTCAAGCCCGGCCGCGTGATGTTCGAGCTCGCCGGCGTGTCCGAGCCGCTGGCGCGCGAAGCGATCCGGCTGGCCGCCCACAAGCTTCCCGTCAAGTCGAAGTTCGTGCTGCGTGAGGACTGACGAGATGAAGGCAAGCGAGATCAGGGACCTGGAGCCCGCCGAGCTGAAGAAGAAGGTGGCCGAGCTGCGCAAAGAGGTGTTCGGCCTGCGCTTCTCCAACGCGACCGGCGAACTCGACGACACGGCCGGCCTGGGGCGCGCGAAGCGCGACCTCGCCCGGGCGCTGACGATCGAGGGCGAAAGGGCGCGCCAGGGCGCGACCGCCGCCGGCAACGACTCCGAGACCGAGAACTAGGACAGCGACGAGGCAACTGATGGCTGACGAGCAAGACAACGAGACAACCGAGACCCCCGAGGCCGAGGCCGTCGAGGCCCCCGTGCAGGACGCTCCCGCGGAGGAGCCGGCTGCCGAGGAGCCCGTCGCCGAGACCGCGGAGGAGCCCGTGGCCGAGGCCGCGGAGGAGCCGGCCGCCGAGGCCGAGGCCGAGGCTGCGGATGCGGCCCCGCCCGTCGCGGAGGAGCCGGCCGAGCAGCTCTCCTCGAAGGAGCGTCGCCGCCGCGCCCGCTCGACCCACAGCGGCGAGGCGCGCCCGCAGCGCTCGCCCGAGGATCGCCACGCCGAACGGCTCGAGACGCGCCGCAAGAAGGCCGTCGAGCGCCGCGCGCGCCGCGCTTCGGAAAAGCAGAAAGCGGCGACCCGCCGCGCGGCCCAGCCCGCGCGTGAGCCGCTGGCGCCCGTGCACGCGCCGGTCGAAGGTGCGCGCCGCGTCCGCCAGGGCGTCGTCGTCTCCGACAAGGCCGAGAAGACGATCACGGTGCGGATCGACGTCGCGCGGCGCCACCGCCGCTACGAGAAGATCGTCCGCAGCTCGAGCACGGTGCACGCGCACGACGAGAACAACGACGCCCACGAGGGCGACGTCGTGCGGGTGATCGAGAGCCGGCCGCTGTCGCGCACCAAGCGCTGGGCGCTCGTCGACGTCGTGGAGCGGGCGCGATGATCCAGAACGAGACGAGGCTGCGCGTGGCCGACAACTCGGGCGCGCGCGAAATCCTCTGCATCCGCGTCAAGGGCGGCTCGCGCCGCCGCTACGCGTTCGTCGGCGACGTGATCACGGCGACCGTCAAGCAGGCCAACCCTCAGGGGGCGGTCAAAAAGGGTGACGTCGTGACCGCGGTGATCGTGCGGACGAAGAAGCCGATCGGGCGCGACGACGGGACCTACATCTCCTTCGACGAGAACGCCGCGGTGATCATCGACGACCAGAACAACCCGCGCGGCACGCGCGTGTTCGGCCCGGTCGCGCGCGAACTGCGCGAGCGCAACTTCATGCGCATCGTCTCGCTCGCCCCGGAGGTGCTCTGATGGCGGCCAAGGCGAAGGTGCGCCCGCGCCCGATGAAGGTTCGCTCCGGCGACCAGGTCGAGGTGATCTCGGGCAAGGACAAGGGCAAGTCGGGGCGCATCCTGCGCGTCGACCCCAAGCGCGAGCGCGTCTACGTCGAGGGCCTGAACATGATCAAGCGCCACACCCGCCCCCAGCAGGTCGGCGGCGCTCAGAGCGAACAGGCGCTCGGCGGCGTGATCGAGCGCGAGGGCCCGATCCACGTCTCGAACGTGATGCTGCTCGACAGCAAGGGCAAGCGCACCCGCGTCGGGATCGAGCGGGAGAACGGCAAGCGCGTGCGCGTCGCGCGCAGCTCTGGAGCGAGGCTCGACTGATGGCCGCGACCGAGACAGCACCGCCCGCCCGCCTGAAGGTCCGCTACCTGGAGGAGATTCGCCCCGCGCTGATCGAGCGCTTCGGCTACTCCTCGGTGATGCAGGCCCCGAAGGTCGAGAAGGTGACGGTCAACATGGGCGTCGGCGAGGCCAGGCAGGACAACAAAATGCTCAAGGCCGCGACCGAGCAGCTCGCGACGATCGCCGGCCAGCAGCCCAGCGTGAGGCGTGCCCGCAAGTCGATCGCCGCCTTCAAACTGCGCGAGGGAATGCCCGTGGGCGTCGCCGTGACGCTGCGTGGCGACCGCGGCTACGAGTTCCTCGACCGCCTGATCTCGATCGCGATCCCGCGGATCCGCGACTTCCGAGGGCTGAACGCGCGCTCCTTCGACGGCCGGGGCAACTACTCGATGGGCGTCAAAGAGCAGATCATCTTCCCGGAGATCGACTACGACGCCATCGACCAGGTGCGCGGTCTGGACATCACGATCACGACGAGCGCCGCAACGGACATCGAGGCGTACGCGCTGCTCGCCGCCTTCGGCATGCCGTTCGCCCCGCAGGGCCGCCCCAAGGGCTACGACCCCGAGGCCGACGCCGCCGCCGAGCAGGCGCACATCGAGGCCGAGGAGAAGGCGGCGGCAGCCGCTGCCGCGAAGGCCGCCGCGCCGCTCGCTCCTGACGCGCCGAAAGCCGAGAAAATGAAAGCCGCCGCCGCCGAACGCGAAGCCGCCGCAGCCGCCGAGGCTGAGGCGACGCCGGAGGAGGAGGCCGCGCCGGAGGAGGAGGCTACGCCGGAGGCTGAGGCCGCGCCGGACGCAGATGTCGAGGCCGAGGCGGCGCTGGAGCAGGCCCCCGCCGAGGAGCCGGAGGCGCCCGCCGCAGAGACCGAGGACGAGGAGCCCCAGGCCGCCGCGGCGACCGAGGAGCCCGAGACTGCGCAGGACAGCGAGCCGGCAGCCGAGGCCGAGCCGGCCGAGGAGGCCGCGGCGGAGGAGCCTGCCGCCGAGGCCGAGAACACCGAGAAGGAGAGCACCGACTGATGGCCAAGACTTCGCAGCGCGTCAAACAGCTTCGCCCAGCCAAGTTCAAAACGCAGGCCTATACTCGTTGCACCCGTTGCGCGCGTCCGCGCGCGGTGTATCGCAAGTTCGGGGTGTGCCGCATCTGTCTTCGCGAACTCGCCCACAACGGCCAGATCCCCGGGATGACCAAGTCCTCCTGGTAGGAGCACCAAGCCCATGTCGATGACCGATCCGATAGCCGACTTCCTAACCCGCGTGCGCAATGCGATCAACGCTTCGCACGAGACCGTCGAGGTGCCCGCGTCCAAGCTCAAGGGCGAGCTCGCGCGGATTCTCGACGAGCAGGGCTACATCGACTCCTGGGCCGTGCTCGGCGCGCCCGAAGGCGCCACCGGGGAGATCATCCAGATCCGCCTGAAGTACACCGAGGACCGCCGCTCGGCGATCACGGGCCTCAAGCGCGTCTCCCGGCCGGGCCGGCGCAGCTACGTCGACGCCAAGTCGATCCCGAAGGTGCTCGGCGGGATGGGAACCTCGATCGTCTCCACCTCACGGGGTGTGATGACCGGCCACGACGCGCGCGCCGCCGGAATCGGCGGCGAGGTCCTGGCGCAGGTCTGGTGAGCTGATGTCGCGCATCGGCAGACAGCCCATCCCCGTGCCCTCCGGCGTGACGGTCTCGATCGAGCCCGAGGAGGTCCGCGTCAACGGGCCCAAAGGCGAACTGAGCGAGCGGATCCACCGCGACATCGAGGTCAAGCAGGACGGCGAGGTGCTGCTCGTGAGCCGCCCGACCGATCGCGGCGAACACCGCGCCCTGCACGGACTGACCCGCTCGCTGGTCGCGAACATGGTGGAGGGAGTCACCAACGGCTACGAGAAGCGCCTGGAGATCCAGGGCGTCGGCTACCGCGCGCAGCTGAAGGGCAAGAACCTCGAGCTGGCCGTCGGCTACTCGCACCCGGTCCCGATCCCCGCCCCCGACGGGATCGAATTCGAAGTGCCCCAGCCGACCCGGGTGGTCGTCAAGGGCATCTCCAAGCAGCTCGTCGGCGAGACCGCCGCGATCATCCGCAAGCAGCGTCCCCCGGAGCCCTACAAGGGCAAGGGCATCCGCTACGAGGGCGAGTACGTCGCCCGCAAGGTAGGAAAGAGGGCCTAGCGATGACTGTCATGACCAAGGAGACCCGCCGGCTCAAACGGCGCCGCCGCGTGCGGGCGAAGATCACGGGCACGGCCGACCGTCCCCGGATCTCGGTGTTCCGTTCCAACCGCGGCCTCTCCGCGCAGCTGATCGACGACGTCTCCGGTCGCACGCTCGCCGCCGTCGCGTGGTATGAGCCCGAGCTGCGCTCCCTGAAGAAATCCGACTGCACGGCCCGCGCGGGCACGCTGCTGGCCGAGCGCGCCAAGGCCGCGGGCGTCAGCGAGGCGGTCTTCGACCGCGGCGGCTACCAGTACCACGGCCACGTCAAGACCTTCGCCGAAGCGGTCCGTGAGGCGGGCCTGACGGTCTGAGGCCTCCGGCCCGCTACCCTCTGCCACTGCTCATGTCAGTCATCAAAGATCGCTCAGTCAACCCGGCCGGCCTGGACCTTCAGGAGCGCGTCGTCGAGATCAACCGCGTCGCGAAGGTCGTCAAGGGCGGCCGCCGCTTCTCCTTCACCGCGCTCGTCGTGGTCGGGGACGAACGCGAAGTCGTCGGCGTCGGCTACGGCAAGGCCAACGAGGTCCCCCTGGCGATCCAGAAGGGCGTCGAGCGCGCCAAGAAGGACCTCTTCAAGGTCCCCAAGCACGGCTCGACGATCACCCACCAGACGACCGGCATCTTCGGCTCCGGCCGCGTCTTCCTGAAGCCGGCCTCGCCCGGTACCGGCGTGATCGCCGGCGGGGGCGTGCGCGCGGTGCTCGAGCTCGCCGGCATCCACGACATCCTCTCCAAGAGCCTCGGCACGCAGAACCCGATCAACCTCGTCAAGGCGACCGTCGCCGGCCTGCGCGGCCTGCGCACGCCCGAGGAGCTCGCCGAGCTGCGGGGCCTGACGATCAACCAGGTGCTCGGCCTCGGCGGAGGCACGCCGGAGCAGCCGAACGGAACCCTCGCCGCGAACGGCGCCGAGGAGGCCGCCGAGCCCGCGGCCGTCGCGACGGACGCCCCGGCCGCCGAGGAGGCTCCCGCCGGATGAGCTCGCTGACCGTCACCCAGCTTCGCTCCAAGAACGGCGCGAACCAGAAACAGCTCGACACGCTTCGCTCGCTCGGCCTGCGCCGGATCGGCCACACCGTCGAGGTCAACGACACCGAGCAGTCGCGTGGGATGCTCCACGCGGTCCGCCACCTCGTCGAGGTCAAGGAGGGCAAGTGAGCGCCGAGGAGCCCAAGGAGGAGCGGATCGGGCTGCACAACCTGAGCCCCGCCCCCGGCAGCCGCCGCCCGCGCAAGCGGATCGGGCGCGGCGAAGGGTCGGGCACCGGCAAGACGTCCGGCCGGGGTCAGAAGGGCGCGGGCTCGCGCTCGGGCTCGAAACGGCGGGCGGCCTTCGAGGGCGGCCAGATGCCGATCCACATGCGGATGCGAAAGCTGCGCGGCCCGCACATGAAGAAGTCGATGCCGTTCGAGATGTTCCGCACCCACACCCAGCCGGTCAACATCGGCGCGCTCGAGGAGCGCTTCGAGGCCGGCGCCGAGGTGACGCTCGAGCTGATGAAGGCCAACGGCCTTGCGACCCGCAAGGAGATCCCCGTGAAGGTCCTCGCCAAGGGCGAGATCACGAAGGCGATGACCGTCCACGCGCACGCCTTCAGCGCCGGCGCCCGCGAGCGCATCGAGGCGGCCGGCGGCACCTGCACAATCGTCGAGGCCTGAGGCCCGAGGGCCCTCCAGGCGCGTCCCGGGGCGGCTGCATCGACTAGAATCGGCGGCTCCGCAGGCGCCCGGTGAACGGCCCGGGGAGCGGCGGACACACGACCATGCTCGCAACGATCCTCAACGCCTTCCAGGTCGCGGACATCCGCAAGAAGATCGCCTTCACGGCGTTGATGCTGCTGATCTACCGCTTCGGCTCGCACGTGCCGGTGCCGGGCGTGAACCTGACCGCCGTCAACAACATCCAGAAGGAGTTCGGCGGCTCCAACATCCTCGGCCTGCTCAACCTCTTCTCCGGGGGAGGCCTCTCGCGGATCGCGATCTTCGCGCTGGGGATCATGCCCTACATCACGGCCTCGATCATCCTGCAGCTGCTGCAGGTCGCCGTCCCCTCGCTCGAAAAGCTCGCCAAGGAAGGCGAGGTCGGGCAGGCGCGGATCACCCAGTACACGCGCTATCTGACCGTGGGCCTCGCCTTCGCCCAGTCGATCGGCTACGTGTTCCTGTTCCACACCCTGCAGGCCAAAGCCGGCGAATCGGTCGTCAAGACGTTCGACGCGCCGCACATCTTCCTGATCGTCGTGTGCCTGACCTGCGGCTGCATCCTCTTGATGTGGGTCGGCGAGCTGATCACCCAGAAAGGGATCGGCAACGGCATCTCGCTGATGATCTTCGCCTCGATCGTGGCCCGGCTGCCCTCGGGCATCCAGTCGTGGTGGACGAGCAATGACCAGGTCTTCAAGGTGATGATGCCGTTCCTCGTGCTGGCCGTCGTGGCGGCGATCGTGTTCGTTCAGGAAGGGCAGCGACGGATCCCGGTCCAGTACGCCAAGCGCGTGATCGGCCGGCGGATGACCGAGGGCGGGCAGACCTACCTGCCGCTGCGCGTCAACATGGCCGGCGTCATCCCGGTCATCTTCGCGGCCAGCCTGATGGCCTTCCCGCCGACGATCGGCCAGCTCGTCAAAACCCACTGGGGCCAGCAGCTCTCGGACTTCTTCACGCCCAACGGCTGGCACTACATCCTCGGCGAGACGCTCCTGATCGTCGTATTCACCTACTTCTACACGGCCGTCACGTTCAACCCCGTCGACCAGGCCGACAACCTGAAGAAGTACGGAGGCTTCATCCCGGGTGTGAGACCGGGCCGCCCGACGGCGGAATTCCTCGACCGGATCCTCGCCCGCCTGACCTTCCCGGGCGCGCTGTTCCTGGCCGCCGTCGCCGCCCTGCCCGCGATCATCATCGCGCGCACCCACCAGCAGTTCGCGTTCGGGGGCACCTCGATCCTGATCGTGATCGGCGTCGCGCTGGAAACGATGAAGCAGCTCGAGGCGCAGCTGATGATGCGCAGCTACGAGGGCTTCCTGAAGTAGCTTCCTCGCGCGCCGGCGATCGAGCCGCGCCGCGCCGGAGTGACCCCGACCGGCCGCGAATGGGTAGTCTGGCCCGGTTGTGTCTGAGTTGAACCTGATCCTGCTCGGCCCGCCGGGCGCGGGCAAGGGCACGCAGGCCGAGCGCCTGCGCGACGACTTCGGCCTGGCCCACATCTCGACCGGGGACATGCTGCGCGCGCAGGTCGCCGAAGGGACCGAGCTGGGCCTGGAGGCGAAGCGCTACATGGACGCGGGCGACCTCGTCCCCGACGAGGTGATCGTCGGCATGATCGGCGCGCGCGTGGAGCAGCCGGACGCCGCCGACGGCTTCCTGCTCGACGGGTTCCCCCGCACCGAGGTCCAGGCCGACGCGCTCGCGGCGGCGCTTCAGAAGCTCGATCGGCGCCTGACCGGGGTCCTCCTGATCGACGTGCCCGACGACGTCGTCGTGCGGCGCCTCGCGGGCCGGCGGGTGTGCGTGAAGAACGCGAGCCACATCTACCACGTCGACTACGACCCCCCCAAGCACGAAGGCGTCTGCGACCAGGACGGCTCGCGGCTGATCCAGCGCGACGACGACAGCGAGGACACGATCCGCCGGCGCCTGGAGGTCTACCACTCCCAGACCGAGCCCCTGATCGCCTACTACGAAGAGCGGGGCGCGCTCCGCCGCTTCGACGGCACGCGCTCCGCCGAGGACGTCCACGATCACGTCCGCGCGACGATCGCCACGCTGCGCCTCGAGGAGGAGCTTTAGGTGATCGGTCCCGCAGCTAAGCTCCCAGGGTGATCATCAAGAAGTCACCCGGGGAGATCGCGAAGATGGCGCGGGCCGGCTCGGTCCTCGCCGCGACGCTCGACCTGATGCAGGCGAACGTACGCCCCGGGATCACGACGGGAGAGCTCGACGAGCTCGCCGAGAGCTTCATCCGCTCCCAGGGGGCGACGCCGACCTTCAAGGGCTACCGCGGCTTCCCCGGCTCGATCTGCGCCTCGCCGGGCTCGATGATCGTGCACGGGATCCCCGGCGACCACCGCCTCGCCGCCGGGGAGATCGTCTCGATCGACGTCGGCGTGACGCTCGGCGGGTGGGTCGCGGACGCGGCCCGAACGTTCCCGGTCGGGGAGATCGACGCGCAGGCGCGCAACCTGCTCGAGGCGACCGAGGAGGCGCTCCACACGGGCGTCGCCCAGTGCCGCCCGGGCAACCGCATGGGGGACCTCTCGAGCGCGATCCAGCAGGTCGCCGAGCGGGCGGGCCTGTCGGTCGTGCGCTCGCTCGTCGGCCACGGTGTCGGGCGCAACATGCACGAGGACCCGCAGGTTCCCAACTACGGCAAGCCGGGCAAGGGCCCGTTGCTGGAGGAGGGGATGGTGCTCGCGATCGAGCCGATGACGACCTCGGGCAAGCCCGGGGTGCGGGTCGGGGGCGACGGCTGGGCGATCTACTCCCAGGACGGCTCTCCGGCGGCGCACTTCGAGTTCACGGTCGCGATCACGGGCGAGGGCCCGCAGATCCTCACGCCGTGGCACCTGCCGGCCGAGCAGCGCCAGGGCGCGCTCGCCGCCCAGGGCGCCTGAGGGGGCTCGCCGGGCCGCGGCCTCTGGCGAGGAGTTGCTACCATGCGGAGTCCTGCCCTTGGGCGTGCCGTCCGGCGTGCGCAAAGGCATAATCCTCGACGCGGTAGCGGCGGCCCGGGCGGCCGCCAGAGCCGGGTCGCCGGAACAAGCGCCTGAAAGGGATCATGAAGGTAAGACCGTCGGTCAAGCCGATGTGCGAGAAATGCAAGATCATCCGCCGCCACGGTGTGGTGTTGGTGATCTGCCAGAACAAGCGCCACAAGCAGAGGCAGGGCTAGCCCATGGCGAGAATCGCGGGCGTCAACCTGCCCCTCAACAAGCGCTCTGAAATCGGGCTGACGTACGTCTACGGGATCGGCCGCTCGACCTCGGCCAAGGTGCTCGCCGAGGTTGGCATCGACCCGAACACCTACATCCGGGACCTGACCGAGGACGAGGTCGTCAAGCTGCGCGACGCGATCGACGAGAAACTGACGGTCGAGGGCGACCTGCGGCGCGAGCGACTTCAGGACATCAAACGGCTGCAGGACATCGGCTGCTACCGCGGCCTGCGCCACCGGCGCGGCCTGCCGGTGCGGGGACAGAAGACGAAGACCAACGCGCGCACCCGCAAGGGTCCCAAGCGCATGCAGGTCGCCGGCAAGAAGAAAGCCGGCAAGAAGTAATGCCCCCTGCTCCCAAACGTGCGCGCGGCCGCCGCAAGCCGAAAAAGAACATCCCCGTGGGACAGGCCCACATCAAGACCTCTTTCAACAACACGATCGTCTCGCTGACGGACGTCAGCGGCAACGTGATCGCGTGGGAGTCCGCCGGCGGGGCCGGCTTCAAGGGCTCGCGCAAGTCGACCCCGTTCGCCGCGCAGGTGACGGCCGACGCGGCCGCCCGCAAGGGCCTCGAACAGGGCCTGCAGAAGGTCGAGGTCTACGTCAAGGGGCCCGGCTCGGGCCGCGAGACGGCGATCCGCTCGCTGCAGGCCGCGGGCCTCGAGGTCACGGGCGTCAAGGACGTCACGCCGCAGGCCCACAACGGCTGCCGGCCGAGGAAGCGGAGGCGCGTCTAATGGCACGCGACACGGGACCCCAGTGCAAGCAGTGCCGCCGCGAGGGTCAGAAGCTTTTCCTGAAGGGCGAGCGCTGCCTGACGGACAAGTGCGGCGTCGAGCGCCGCGCCTACCCGCCGGGCGAGCACGGCCGCGGCCGCCTCAAACAGAGCGAGTACCGGGTTCAGCTGCGCGAGAAGCAGAAGGCCCGCCGCTACTACGGCGTGCTGGAGAAGCAGTTCCGCGGCTACTACGCCAAGGCCTCGCGCCAGCCCGGCATCACGGGCGAGAACCTGCTGGCGCTGCTCGAGTGCCGTTTCGACAACGTGCTCGTGCGGCTCGGCTTCGCCGCCTCGCGGCGACAGGCCCGCCAGCTGATCCGCCACGGCCATTGGACGGTCAACGGCCGGCGGGTGAACATCCCCAGCTACCAGGTGCGGCCCGGTGACGTGATCGCGATCAAGGCGAGCACCCCGGCCACCCAGGTCGTCCGCGACGCCACCGAGCTGACCGGACAGATTCCCGCGTGGCTGCAGGCCGATCACGAGTCGCTGACGGCCAAGGTGCTGCGCAAGCCGGAGCGTCGCGAGGTCGCGGCCCCGGTGCAGGAGCAGCTCATCGTCGAGCTGTACTCGAAGTAGAAGCGACTTTCCACGCCTCCGCCGAGGGCGGCGGCGCACGTAGGCCGGCGTCCGTCCGACGGCGGCACGACACCAAAACGACGTAAGGACTCTGATGCTCGACTTCCAAATCCCCCGGATCACAAGCGAGTCCGTGGAGCAGAATCGCGGCACGTTCACGATCGAGCCGCTCGACCGCGGCTTCGGCTACACGTTCGGCAACTCGCTGCGCCGCGTCCTGCTCTCCTCCCTGGCGGGCGCCGCCGTGACGAGCGTGCGCATCGAGGGTGTCGCCCACGAGTTCTCGACGATCTCGGGCGTCACGGAGGACGTGACCGACATCGTCCTGAACCTGAAGGGCGTCGTCTGCCGGATGCACTCCGACGCGAGCGAGGTCGAGGCGCCGCTCGTCGTGACCGGCCCGGGTGAGATCACCGCGAAGGACATCGACCTGCCCGCGGGCGTCGAGATCCTCAACCCCGACCTGCACATCGCGACGCTCGAGAAGAAAACGAAGCTCGAGCTGTACATGACGATCGGCCGCGGCCGCGGCTACCGCCCGGCGGAGGAGAACAAGTCCTCCGACCAGCCGATCGGCGTGATCCCGATCGACTCGATCTTCAGCCCCGTGCGCCGGGTGGCGTACGCGGTCGAGCAGGCCCGCGTCGGGCAGAAGACGGACTTCGACAAGCTCACGCTCGACATCGAGACGGACGGCTCGATCGACCCCCAGGCGGCGCTCCGGGAGGCCGCCGAGCTGCTGATCAGCCAGCTCGCGATCTTCACCGACGCGGACCGCATTCAGGAGCTGCGCGCGGCCCCGGGCGGCCAGCTCGACGGCCACGGCCTCGCCGTCGGCGCGGGCACCAACGGGCCCGCCGGCCTGCAGGGCGAGGAGTTCGGGATCCTGATCGAGGAGCTCGAGCTCGGGGTGCGCTCCTACAACTGCCTCAAGCGCGCCGGCATCCAGACCGTCGGCGACCTGATCTCCAAGTCCGAGGCGGAGCTCAACGCGATCCCCAACTTCGGCAAAAAGTCGATCGACGAGGTCATCGAAACGTTGCACGCAAGGGGACTGAACCTCAGGGCGGACTGACCGGGACCACGATGGCCGGCGCGAGGCTGCCTCGTCGCCTCGCCTGGCCCTCATCGCCCCGGACCGCTTAGACTCCTGAATCGAGACACGATGCGTCACCAGAAGACACGTAACAAGCTCAGCCGCGACAGCGCCCACCGCAAGGCGCTGCTGATGAACCTGTCCAAGGAGATCATCGAGCACGAGCGGATCGAAACGACCCAGGCGAAGGCCAAGGCGGTCAAGCCCGAGATCGAGAAACTGATCACGCTCGCCAAGCGGGGCGACCTGCACGCGCGCCGCCAGGCGCTCTCGACGCTCGCCCAGGACAAGTTCGCGGTGCACAAGCTGTTCGCAGACGTCGCCCCGCGCTACGCGGACCGTCCCGGCGGCTACACGCGGATCCTGAAGATCGGTCAGCGCGCCGGCGACGCGACCGAAATGGTCTTCATCGAGCTCGTCTGAGCGCGGCGGGCGGGCAGCGGTAGGACGCTGCGGCGGTGAAGACGAAGCTGACGATCGAATACGACGGCGCCGGCTTCGCGGGCTGGGCGCGACAGCCCGACGAACGGACCGTTCAGGAGGAGCTCGAGGCGGCGCTGCGGCGGATCCTCGGACCGACCGGGACGGACGGGCGGCCGCTGAAACTGACCGTCGCGGGACGGACCGACCGCGGCGTCCACGCCTGGGGCCAGGTCGCCTCCTACGCTCACGAGGCGCTCGACCCGGCGCGCCTGAACGGGCTGATCGGCCCCGACGTGTCGGTGCTCGCCTCGGAGCCAGCCGCGGAGGACTTCGACGCGCGACGCGACGCGCGCTCGCGGACCTATTGCTATCGCGTGCTCGCGAGCCGTACGCGTCGAGTCTTCGAGCGCGATCGGGCGTTCTGGTGGACGGGCCCGGCCGACCGCGAGGCGCTCGACGCCTGCGCGGCTGCGGTCGTCGGCCGCCACGACTTCACCGCTTTCACCCCGAGCGAAACCGAACATACGTGGTTCCGCTGCGACGTCGCGAGCGCCGAGTGGCGGGCCGTGGGCGAGCTGCTCGAGTTCTGGATCGAGGCGGACATGTTCCTGCGCCACATGAACCGCGTCCTCGTCGGCACGATGCTCGACGTCGCGCGCGGGTGGACGCCGTTCGAGGACTTCGTCGCGCTGCTCGAAGGCCGGCCGCGCTCGGAGGCCGGGCGGACGGCGCCCGCGCACGGTCTCGCGCTCGCGAGCGTCAGCTACTAGGTTCGGCGAAGCCTTCGCAGTATTCGGCTTCTTCGACGACCTTCTCGATCGGAGCTTCCGAGTGGAGCACCGTTCCGTCCGCCCGGCGCACGATCACTTCCAGCGGCGGGGAGACGAACGCGCCGTACTCGAGCGGGCCGCGCGAGTCGTAGGCGGCGGCGAGGGGCACCTCGGTCAGCTCGGTCAGCCCGGAGGACGTGCGCACCTCGACCGAGGCGCCGGGAGGCGCGAGCAGGCCGTAGACGATCCACGAGCCGTTCGGCCGGCAGACCGTGGAGAGCTGGAGTTCGAAGGCCTGCGGCTTGCCGCCGCCGATCGAGATGGAGATGGAGCTGGACCGGCTGATCCCGGATTCGTGCTGGGGACGCGAGACGCTCACGCTGAAGCTCGAACGCCGGCCGAATCGCACGAGCACGCCTTCGATTTCGAACGGTTCGCCGTTCGGCGTCGTGGCGTGAAGCAGGGGGATGAACTTCGGGCCGTCGGGCAACGGCCGGCGCCTGCAGCGCTCCGAAGCGGGTATGCGGACGCTCCGCACCACCGCGCCGTCGGCTGCCACGGCCGTGACCGAGACGGGGTGGGGCTCGTAGCGGCGCAGCGTCTCCGCGTAGACGCTCGCCGGCCCCCCGTCCGCCCGCGGGATCGCCACGGTCCGTCCGACGATCTCGCTCCCGTCGCTGAGGCGCAGCCGCACGCTCCTCGCGCGCGCGGGAAGCGCCATCGTCAGCCGCTCCGCGGCTCGGTCGCAAGAGATCTGGGGCCGGGCCGAGCCGAGGGAGGACAGGCAAAGCTGTTCGGCATCGCTCACGAAACCGGGCGCGCGCCTGTTCGAGCCTCCCCGGAACTCGACCGACACGCCGTGCTTGCAGTGGGCGCCCAGGAAGTGGCCTCGTGCGGCCCGCTTGACGATCAGCGTTTCGCCGGTGTGCGTGTGGCCGCGGCCGATCACAGGCTCCGTTTCGCGTTCTTCGAACGGCGACAGCGTCTCGCCCAGCTCTCGTCTCAGCCGGGTCGCCTCGCGGCCGAACGCGCCCAGCGAGGAGCGCACCGTGAGCCGCACCCGTTCGGCCTCCTTCTCCAGGCGCCGTGAGGCCGGCGACTCCGACGGGCGCAGCAGCGCCGTGGGATCGGGCACGCCGGGCGGTTCCGCGAACGCCGTTTCGAAAGAGGCGACGTAGGCCTTCGTGCCGGGCGCGAGCGTCCGGTAGCCGCTCTGGGCCCATCTGCGCAAGTCGCCGCACAGCGACGCCGAGGAGACCCGCGTCGTGGTGGCGCTGAACACGGAGGCTTCGAAGTCCAACGCCTTGCGGACGCGCGGGTCGGTCCAGTTGAGCTTCGCCGTCTCTGCCCGGAAGGCCGCGAAGGCCGCATAGGTCGACGCCGCTCCGGCCGAGCTGAGGGCGCCGTCTGCCTCGTCTTGCACGCTCGAGAGCTGCTCTTCGGCGCGGTCGAGTTCGCCGCGCTTGCGGGGCGAGGGCAGGGAGGAGAGTTCCTCGATCTGGGGGACGCCGTGGAGCACGTCGGGGCATTCGCGGCCGACGGCCGAGACGAAGGCGCTCCAGGCGGCGACCGCCGCGGGCGCCGCCTTCGCGATCGCCCGTTCGCGGCGCAGTTCGGCTTCGCGCAGCGCCTTCGTGGCGGCCACGTCGCCGGGCGTCGCGGCGAAGGCGCCCGGTGCGAGCGCGGCGGACGTCGCCAGCGCGGCAAGGAGCACGAGGAGAACGGGCAAGCGCTCCACTCCTCCTCGCGCCCCCCGCGTTCCAACCATTCGCGGGAGCATAACCGCCGGCTCGGGAGCGCACCCGCCCGTTTCGAACGTTCACGCGCCGGGGCCGAGGCGGCCCCTATGCTGGAAAAGACAGATGCTCAACGTGCTGCTCACCAACGACGACGGGATCGAAGCCGAGGGCCTTCAGGCGATGCGCCGCGCGCTCGTGGCGCTGCCGGGCGTCCGCCTTGCGGTGATCGCCCCCGACGGCAACCGCTCCGCGATGGCCCGGTCGATCACGACGCGGCGGCCGCTGTGGGTCGAGGAGGTGCCGTTCGCCGACGGCACGAGCGGCTACGCGACGGACGGGACGCCCGTCGACTGCGTGCGCCTGGCGAGCCTCGGTCTGGTCGAGGACTTCCAGGCCGACCTCGTCGTCGCGGGCATCAACCACGGCGCTAACCTCGGCGACGACATCACCTACTCGGGGACCGTCGCCGCGGCGCTCGAGGGGGTCGTCCTGAACATCCCCGCGATCGCGGTCTCCCAGCAGTCCGGGGCCCGCAGCCTCGACTACACCTTCGACGGGGGCTTCGGGTTCGAGATCGCCGCCTCGTTCGTCGCCTCCCTGGTCGAGCGGATCGAGGACGTGCCGCTGCCGCCCCGCACGCTGCTGAACATCAACGTTCCCGGCGGACGGCCCGAGGGCGTCGAGGTGGCGACCCTCGGCAAGCGGATCTACCGCGACGAGCTGAAGCTCGAGAAGGAGGAGGAGCACCGCCGCCGCTACTGGATCTACGGCGCCTACCCGGGCTTCCACGACGAGCCCGGGACCGACCTCGCGGCCGTCCACGCGGGCCGTATCGCGGTCACCCCGATCCACTTCGACCTCACCCACCACGCGAGCATCGAGACGCTTCGGGGCTTCGACCTGGAGGCCCTGCTGGACCCGCTCGCACCCGACGCGGCGTGAGCGCACGCGCCGGCGCAGCCGCCGCGCCCGCCGAGGTGGCCGCCCGCGCCGCCGAGCTGCGCGAGCAGCTCGAACGTCACGCCTACCGCTACTACGTCCTCGACGACCCCGAGATCGGCGACGACGTCTACGACCGCCTGCTCGACGAGCTGCGGGCGATCGAGCGCGAGCACCCCGCGCTCGCGACGCCCGACTCGCCGACCCGCCGCGTCGGCGGCGAGCCCGTCGGCAAGCTCGAGAAGGTCACGCACCTCGAGCCGATGCTCTCGCTCGGCAACGTCCGCTCGGCCGAGGAGCTGCGGGCGTGGGTCGAGCGGATGCGCAACCACCTCGCCCGCGAGGGCATCGAGCAGCCCCGCTTCGACTACGTCGTCGAGCCGAAGATCGACGGCCTGGCGATCTCGCTGCTCTACCGCGACGGGGTGCTCGAGCGGGGCGCGACGCGCGGCAACGGGGAGATCGGCGAGGACGTCACGCACAACCTCCGCACGATCGGCGCGATCCCGCTGCGGATCCGCGACGCGCCCCCGCTCGTCGAGGTCCGCGGCGAGGTCTACATGTCGCTGCGCGACTTCACCGCGCTCAACGAGCGCCGCGCCGAAGCGGGCGAGTCGACGTTCATGAACCCCCGCAACTCGGCCGCCGGGACGATCCGCCAGCTCGACCCGGCCGACGCCGCGAAGCGACCGCTGTCGATCTGGTGCTACCAGGTCGGCGTGACCGAGGGCCTGCGCTTCGAGACCCACTCCGAAGGCCTGCGGTGGCTGCGCGAGCACGGTTTCCGGGTCAACGACGGCATCGCCGTGCTCGACGGCGAGGAGGCCGTGATCGAGCGCTGCGAGGGCTGGGAGCGCCGCCGCGGCGAGCTCGACTTCGAGATCGACGGGGCGGTCGTGAAGGTCGACGACCTCGAGCTGCAGCGCAGGCTCGGCGCCGTCGGCCGCGATCCCCGCTGGGCCGTCGCCTGGAAGTTCGCGCCGACGACCGCCGTGACGCGCCTGGAGAAGGTGATGTGGAACGTCGGCAAGTTCGGCGACATGCGCCCGTACGCGGTCCTCTCGCCGGTCGAAGTGGGCGGCGTGACGATCAAGCTCGCAACGCTTCACAACGAGGAGGACATCGTCCGCAAGGACCTTCGCGCGGGGGAGGACGTGATCGTCGTGCGGGCCGGGGACGTGATCCCCCAGGTCGTCTCGCCCGCGCCCCACGTCGCCGAGCACAAGCGCCGCCCCCCGCTGCCGCGGCCGCCGGAGATCTGCCCGTTCTGCGGCACGCCGACGGTCAAGAGCGAGGAGAGCATCTACACGAAATGCCCCAACCGGGTCTGCCCGGAGCGGATCTGGCAGCTGCTCAAGCACTTCGTCTCCAGGGGCGCGATGGACATCGACGGCCTCGGCGAGAAGCAGGTCGACCAGCTGCAGAAACGGGGGCTCGTCGAGACGGCCGCGGACTTCTACCGCCTGACCGAGGAGCAGCTCGTCGAGCTCGAGGGCTTCGGGGCGATCTCGGCGGGCAAGCTGCTCGCGGCGATCGAGGCGTCCAAGGAGCGGCCCTTCGGGCGCGTCCTGTTCGCGCTCGGGATCGAGGAGGTCGGCGAGGTGACCGGCCGCAACCTCGCGCAGTCCTTCCGCACGATCGACGCGCTGCTCGACGCCGCGGAGGAGCAGATCGAGCAGGTGCCGGGGGTCGGGGCGAAGATGGCCGTCCTGATCCGCTCCCAGCTCCACGACGAGCGGATGCTCGAGCTGATCGCGGACCTGCGCGAGGTCGGGCTGCGCTTCGAGGAAGAGGGACCGCCCCCCTCGGAGGGGCCGCTGGCCGGCAAGACGCTCGTGCTGACCGGCACGCTCCCCGAATGGTCGCGCGAGCAGGCGACCGAGCGGATCGGCGCCGCCGGCGGGCGCGTCACGAGCTCGGTCTCGAAGAAGACCGACTACCTCGTCGCCGGCGAGAGCCCCGGGTCGAAGCTCGAGAAGGCCGAGCGGCTGGGCGTCGCGGTGCTCGACGAGGCTGGCCTGCGGGCGCTGCTCAAGGGCGCCTGAGCGGCCCGCCCGGGCGCATTTCGTGCAGGCGGCCCCGGCGAGTTCGTCTCGGGCGAGGTCGATGGGAGTAGTCTCACGAGTATGGGTCGGAGGCTCCGATGGGTGCTGATCGCCGTTCCCGTGCTCGCCGCCGCGGCGATCGCGGCGGGGATGCTCGGAGTCGCCTCGGGCGAAGGCCCCGTCGGCTCGACGGCCTCGCGCGCGGTCAGCGTCGAGGGGGTGGGCACGATCGCGATCGGCAGCGACGACACGGCCGCCCAGGCGACCGCCGTCTACCGCGAAGCGATGGCGAAGGCGCTCGCCGACGCCCAGGCCAAGGCCGCCTTCCTGGCCGAAAAGGCCGGCGGCTCGGCCGGCGCGGCGGTCAGCGTCGTCGAGGACGGCGGCTACATCGAATGCACCTCGGCGGGATCGGAATACGCCGGCTACGAAGGCGAACAGCCCGACTTCGGCTACGGGCGCTCGACCGTCGTCGCGACTCCCGAGGTCGCCGCGTCCAAGGGCGCCGCGCCGCGCCCGACGGTCTCGCACCGCCCCCGGGTCAAACGCCGCCACAAGGCCAGGAAGGCCGCGGCGACGCGTTGCAACCTGACGGCGAACCTGTCGGTCGTCTACGGGCTGGCGTAGCGCTGGCGCCGGGCTCGCGCGGAGCGGCGGGCCGCCCGGGTCCCGGGTCGAGGGCCGCGGTTAGCGTCGAACCCGCGCGAGTTCCGCCGCGGGGATCCTCGAGTTGGCGATCGAGATCGTCATGTGGTCCTGAAAGACGTGAGCGGATTCGGTCGCGATCGCGTCGTTGAAGATCGCGAACGCGAGCAGGTCGCCGCCGGCCGCCTGGCAGTAGCCAACGAGGTTCGAGGCGCCCGTGAGGGTGCCGGTCTTGCCCTGGCAGCGGCCCGCGGCGCCCGTCCGGCGCATCCGTTTTTCGAGCGTCCCGGTGCGGCCCGCGACGGCGAGCGAGCCGCGCAGCGCTTCGCCGGTCGGCGTCCCGGAGAGGCCCGCGAGAAGGTCGACCACCTGGTAGGGGGAGGTGTGGTCCGAGCGTGAGAGCCCGGACCCGTCGACGACCCGGGGGCGGAAGCCGAAGATCGTCGAGATCTCCCTTTCGACGACCGTCGCCCCGGCGGAGGTCGTCCCCGCGCCGCCGTAGAGGGCCCCGAGGTCCTTCAGGAGGGTCTCGGCGAAGAAGTTGTCCGAGGGCGGGAGCGTCAGCCCGAGCAGCTGGTCGAGCGTCGGCGAGGGCGCGCTCGCGAGCAGCACGGCGCCGGGCGGGACGGCGGCCGCGCCGCTCGCGCCTCGGATGCTCACCCCGTCCGCTTTCAGGGCCCCCCATAGGGCCTTCGCGGCGTAGGCCGCGGGTCCGTGGGAGCCGCGGATCCCGCCGCTCGTCCCCCGGTTGAAGGCCAGGCCGCTGAGCGTTCCTTCGAGGAACGGGTCGGGGGCGTAGTTGGTGGAGGGCTCGCCGCGGCGGGCGTCGAAGAAGCCCTCGTCGCCCTCGACGGCGCCGGTGACGTGATGGATCCCCTGCTTCTTGACGAGTTCTGCGACGAGCGCGCTGACGCTCGTCCCGACGCCCCCGTAGTGGGAGGCGATGAAGGAGCTGGTGCCGAACGTCGGGTCGCCGCCGCCTCGCAGGTAGAGGCTCCCTTCCCACGTCCCGCCCGGCAGGAGCCGCCCGACCCCGTAGACCTGCGTCGCCAGGCGCGCGGTCGGGCCCATCAGGGCGAGCGCAGCGGTCGCCGTGTAGAGCTTCTCGACCGAGGCCGGCGCCCGCAACGTCGTGGCCCGTTCGCTGAACAGGGGCTTCTTGGCCGTCACGTCGTAGACGTAGGCGCCGTCGTGGGGGCCCGCGAGGGCGAGCTGGCGGCGCAGGTCCGCCTGCAGGGCCGCGAGACCGCCCTGGGCGCTCGCGGTCGCCGCCGGGATGAGCATCGCCGCGAGGGTTCCGAGGAGCAGAACCCACCTCGCTACAGACCGTTTCGGGGGCACTCGGGCCTAGAATGTTTGCGATGGGCAAGGTTGTCAAGCTGGAACCGAAGCTGAAGAGCGCTGAGGCCCGGCGGAAGGCGGAGGCCAAGCGGATGGCCGCCCGGGGGGTCGGACGGCCCGCGTCGGTCGATCGCAGGCGCCGGCCGCGCCGCGACAAGACCGCCCTCGTGCTCGGCGGCGGCGGCTTCACCGGGGGCGTGTACGAGATCGGGGCCCTGCGCGCGCTCGACCTGCTCGCCGTCAACAGCACCGTCAACAACTTCGACGTCTACGTCGGCACCTCGGCGGGGTCGTTCATCGCGACCCTCTGCGCCAACGGGGTGACGCCCGAGGAGATGATGGCGGTCGTCACGCGCAAGGGCACCCCCGCCTTCAAAGACATCGACCTCTCCGACCTGCTGCGGCCGAACCTGCTCGAGTTCGCGCGCAAGGGCGCGACGCTGCCGCTGAAAGTGGCCTCGGCGCTGAAGCAGTTCGCCTCCACCCGCGGCGGCGTCTCCGCGATGGACCTCGCGCTCGGCCTCGCCGACATCCTGCCCTCCGGCCTCTACACCGGCGCGGGCATCGAGAAGTACCTCGACGAGGTGCTGAACGAACCGGGCCGCACGAACGACTTCCGCAACCTCGACTGCGAGCTCTACCTGACCGCGACCGACCTCGACACGTGCGAGCGGGTCGTGTTCGGCGTCGAGGGCAACGACGAGACGCCGATCTCGACGGCCGTCCGCGCCTCGGGGGCGCTGCCGATGGTCTACACGCCCGTCGAAGTGGGCGACCGCGAGCTGATCGACGGGGGGATCGTCTCGACGACGAACCTCGACCTCGCCGTCGAGGCGGGCGCGAAGCTCGTGATCGTCATCAACCCGATCGTCCCGTTCGTCAACGACTTCGCGAGCACGATCAAAACGATGCGCGGGACGCGCCCCCGGCGGGTCTCGGACATGGGCTTCGCGCAGATCGGCTACCAGGTCTTCAAGCTCGTCGCCCACCAGCGCCTGCACGAACTCGCGAAGGGCTGGGAGGCGCGTTACCCGGGCGTCGACATCGTCCTGATCGAGCCCGAGTCGACCGACGAACTGATGTTCCAGACCTCGATGATGAGCTTCACCTCGCGCGTCGAGATCGCCCGCCACGGCTTCGAGTCGGTGACCCGCAAGCTGGCCGGCGAATACGACCGCTACCAGGACGTCGCCGAGCGCCACGGTCTCGAGATCAGCGCCAAGCGGGTCCGCCAGGTCGTCGCGCACTTCGACGAAGAGACCGAGGAGGTCTCCGCGTGGCGGAAAATCCTCGAAGGCACCACCGGCGCCCTCCTGCGCCAGGCCGGCTCGGGCTGATCGTCTAACAGCGCCCCACGCGCGCGGTACGCCCGCGCGAAGCCTCGGCGCCCCTCTTTCTCTAAATCGATTTCCTGATCGCCTCGAGCAGGCGATCGGTCGCGCGCGCCGAGCGCAGCGCGATGCGGACGTGGTGCGGCTCACCGAGCGCATCGCCGGCCGCCACCAGCACGCCCGTCTGGGCGAGCCGGCCGGCCAGCTCCGAGCCGCCCACCGAGGGGTGCGCGGCCCACACGAAGTTGGCCTGACTGTCGGCGACCTCGAAGCCGAGCTCGCGCAGCGCCGCGATCGTGCGGGGCCGCTCGGCTCGGATCGTCGCGATCCGCTGCTCGACGATCTCCGTCGTGCTGCGCAGCGCCTCCAGGGCCCCGACCTGGGCGAGCTCGGAGACGCCGAGGTCGGGCTCGAGCTCCGCCAGCAGCTCGCCCGAGCCGGGCCCGCCGATCACGTAGCCGATGCGCAGGCCCGCGAGGCCCCACGCCTTCGAGAAGGTGCGGAAGACGAGCAGCCGCGGGTGGCGCTCGAGCAGCTCCAGGGAAGTCGTCTGCGGCTGGGCGTCGGAGAAGTCGACGAGCGCCTCGTCGAGCAGCACCGCGACGCCGTCGGGGAGGCCCGCCAGCAGCGATTCGAGCTCGGCCGCCGCGAGCAGCTCCCCGCTCGGGTCGTCGGGGCTCGCGAGCGCGATCGCCCGCACGTCCGGGCTGCGGGCCGCCGCGAGCAGCTCCTCGACCCCGCCTTCGACGCGGACCGCCTGGCCGTGGGCGCGGCGGGCCATCAGCGGGAAGAGGGGGTAGGAGGGCCAGCGCGTCAACAGCTGCTGGCCGGGGCCGATCAGCGCGCGGGTCGCGCTCGAGAGCAGTTCCGCGGCGCCGTTGCCGAGCACGAGCCGCTCGGGCTCGACGCCGTGGCGCTCGGCCAGCTCGTTGCGCAGGTCGGTCCCACGCAGGTGGGGGTACTCGTGAAGGCCCCGCCGGGCCGCGAAGGTGAGGGCGTTGACCACACGGGGGTGGGGGAGCTCGTGCCAGGTCGTGTGCGAGAGGTCGAGCGGCTCGACCCGCGTCAGGGCTTTGCGGCGGCGCTCCGCGGCCTCCTCGCGGAGGTTCGCGTTGACCTCCTCGTCGGACAGCGCCTCGAACTGCTTGTAGTAGTCGAGCAGGCCCATCTCTCTGAAGGTTCTAGCAGCGGGTCCGGCCCGTCGTCAGCGGGCGTCTACGTCGGCTCGCGCCCGGGCCCCTCAGATGTTCGAGGAGCCGCCCGAGACGATGCTCGAGCCGGGGCCGTGGATGACGACGAACCAGAACGCGAAGACGACCGCGCAGATCGCCGCGGTGGTGCCGAAGATCTTGCCCATCACCCCGCTGCGCTGGTCGTACCCCGCGGCTCGCCGGACGAGGATCCAGGTGTTGTCCATCCGCTTCAGCAGCGCGAGCGCCCCGAACAGGAGCGCGAACAGCGCCGCGAACGCGAGCAGGATGCCGAGGCCGACGCTGCCCGAGAGGTAGTTGGCCTCCGAGCCGATCCACAGGCACGCGACGGGGATCGGTCCCCAGCAGAGGATCGAGACGAAGACCATCCCCGCGAACAGGCCGCTTGCGAGCGACCCGTCGACGCGCTGGCGCAGCTCGCCCTTGCGTTCGGGCGTGTCGCGGTAGTGGACCGGCGCCGTGCCGGGCCTCCGGCCGACGAACAGGCCGCCGTTTTCAGTCGGATCGGTGCGCATCCGTTCGCAGAGTCCCGCCGGCGCTCAGCCCGCGTAGAGGGCGTCGAAGAGCTCCGCGTACTTCTCGTTGACGACGTTGCGCTTGACCTTCAGGGTCGGCGTCAGCTCGCCCGTCGCCTGGGAGAGGTCGTGGTCGAGGATGCAGAACTTCTTGACCTGCTCGACCTGCGCGTATTTCGAGTTCGCCCTGTCGATCTCGCCCTGGATCAGCTCTCGGACCTTCGGCTCGTTGCAGAGCGACGCGAGGTCCTCCGGGAGGCCGTGCTCGCGGGCGAAGATCGGCATCTCTTCCTCGTCGAGGGTGATCAGGACGACGGGGTAGGGGCGGGCGTCCCCGTACATCACCGCCTGGGAGATCCACCGCGACTGCTTGAGGTCGTTCTCGATGTTCGCCGGGGTCAGGTTCTTGCCCCCCGCCGTGATGATGATGTCCTTCTTGCGGCCCGTGATCGAGAGGTAGCCGTCCTCGTCGAGCGACCCGAGGTCCCCCGTGTGGAGCCACCCCTCCTCGATCGTCCCGAAGCTGCTCTCCGCGCGGTTGTGGTAGCCCTGGAAGATGTTCGGCCCTTTGACCAGGATCTCCCCGTCCTCGGCGATCCTGATCTCGACCCCCGGGAGGGCTTTGCCGACCGTCCCGAAGCGGTGCTCGGCGACCGTCGAGCTCGTCGCCGCCGTCGCCGTCTCGGTCATCCCGTAGCCCTCGAGCACCGGTACCCCGCAGGCCCAGAAGAATTCGAGGATCTCTTTGGCGATCGGGGCCGCGCCGCTCGTCGCGTGGCGGACGTTGCCCCCGAAGATCGCCCGTACGTTCGCGAACAGCCGCTCGTCGGCCTCGTCGAATGCCGCCTGCATCTCCGCCGGGACGGCTTCGCCGCGGTTCATCATGTCGCGGACCTTCACGCCGAGGGCGATCGCCTTTTCCGCCCGCTCCCGCTCGGCCGGCTCCATCGCCTGGATCGCCCCGTGGGCGAGCGTGTAGATCTTCTCGAAGACCCGCGGGACGGAAGGCAGGTAGGTCGGTTTGACCTCCTGCAGCTCGGGGATGATCTCCTTCGTGTCGCCGCCGAAGTAGGCGAGCGTGCCGCCGAGGTCGAAGACCGCGAGCTGGATCAGCAGGGCGAAGGAGTGGGCCAGGGGGAGGTACAGGTAGATGACCTCATCGCCCTGGATCTCGCCCGCCTCGCCGACCATGTCGATGATCGCCGCGTAGTTGCCGTGGCTCAGCACGCAGCCCTTCGGCGGGCCCGTCGTGCCGGACGTGTAGATGAACGTGAAAGCGTCGCCGGGCTTGACGGCGGCGCGCCGCGCGTCGAGCTCCTCGGTCGGCCGGCCGCGCCCGAGCGAGCGGACCTCCTCGAGGCCGATCGCCCCGAGCGGGAGCGTCGAGGCAGCGCCGTTGCCCTCCGCCCCCGCCGGCGGCTCCATGATGATGACCGTCCGCAGCTTCGGGACCTGGTCTTTGATCTCGACGATCTTCTCCAGCTGCGCGGCGTCCTCGACGACGATTGCGACGGCTTCGGAGTCGGAGATCACCCACAGGCACTCCTCGGGGGAGTTCGTCTGGTAGATCGGCACGACCGTCAGCCCCGCCGAGGTCGCGGCCATGTCCGCGTACGTCCACTCCGGCCGCGTGTTGCCGAGGATGCAGATCCGCTCCCCCGCCTGCAGGCCCAGGTCGATCAGCCCGAGGCCGACCTCCTGCACGATCTCCCCGAGCTCTGAGTAGCTCACGTCGTGCCAGCTCCCGTCGCGCTTGAAGCGGATCGCGGTGCGGTCGCCGTGCTCGGCCACCGCGCGGGGTACCAGGCCGGCGATCGTCTTCGATCCCGCGCTCGTCGCTGCCTCCATCGGTGGTACTCCCCTCTCGCTCTCCGGGTACTGGTCTACTGATCTTAGAGGTTGGGGGGTGGGGTTTGGCCGGGCAGCTAAGAGGGCGACACACCCTCCGCTTGCCAAGAGGTTGCGGGCGGCCTCGGGCTCTAGACCGGGTTCTCTACTTCGATGTAGACGTGCTCTAGGGCGAAGCGGGCGGCGAGGAGCTCTCCGAGGGCCTTGATGCCGAGGGTCTCGGTCGCGTGGTGGCCGGCGGCGATCAGGCTGACGCCGAGCTCCCTGGCGGTCGCGGTCGCGCGCTCGACGGGTTCGCCGGTTAGGAGCGCCTGGGCGCCCGCCGCGGCGGCCTCGTCGAGGTAGTCCGAGCCCGCGCCGGAGACGATCGCCACGCGCTGGACGGTCTCCGGGCCCCCCGGGAGCAGCAGGGGGTCGCGTCCGGTGATCTCGGCGATGCGAGCGGTCAGGGCGTCGAGGGTGAGTCCCTCGCCCGGGAGGATCGCCAGGCAGCCGATCGTTGCGGCGCCGTGGGCGTCGAAGGGCTCGAGGCGATCGGCGCCGAGGGCGCGGCCGAGCAGCGCGTTGTTGCCGATCTCGGGGTGGGCGTCGAGGGGGAGGTGGTAGGCCGCGAGGGCTAGGTTCGCGTCGAAGAGGATCTGCAGGCGGCGCTTGAGGGGGGCGTCGATCGTGCGGACGCCCGAACCCCAGAAGAGGCCGTGGTGGACGAGGAGGAGGTCGGCCTTCTCTGCGGCGGCGCGCTCGAAGGTCTCGGCGTTGGCCGAGACGGCGGTGGCGATTGTGGTTGCCTCGGCCGGGCCGGGGACCTGGAGGCCGTTGACGCAGTAGTCCTCGAAGCGGGCCGGGTCGAGGAGCTCGTCGGCGGCGGCGAGGATCTGGGCGACGGGGGTGGGCATGGGGCGACGATAACGGGCGGGGGAGGGGTGGGGCTCGCACGAGAGGACGAGCGGTTCGGGTGGTGGTTCGTGGCGAGGCCGGCGGGAGGCGGCGCTCTCGCGGTCGATGCCCTGGTCGGTGGCGGCTCGACGCGCGGCGGGGCCCGACGCGTCGAAATGAGGCCCTGGTGTGTGATACTGGCCGCTCATCGGGGCGTGGCGCAGCCTGGTAGCGCGCACCGTTCGGGTCGGTGAGGTCCCCGGTTCAAATCCGGGCGCCCCGATAACAAGAAAGCCCCGCAAACGCGGGGCTTTCGCCGTGTTCGGCCCCGTAAGTGGCGGTTGCGCGCCTACGTCGCTGAGCGTCGGCGCTCGACTGCCCGGTAACGTTTGACGGATGGGCGGAACGGTGCCGACAGTTTGGCTTGTACGGGCGGGAGGCCGCGGTCGTTACGCGGCCGACTTCGTTGAGCAGGGCGTGATCGCGATCGGATGGGACGCCGTGGGGTCGGCGGAGGGGCGTAGTCGCGCCGAGCTGCTCAGTGCCGTACGCGGCATCTATGGGAGCAAGGGCGCCCCCGGCGTCGCCGGCATGCTGTTTCGGTTTGCGAACGACATGCGCATTGAGGATCTGGTCATCACCCCGGACTCTGAGACGAGGGAGCTTCACATCGGGCGCATCAGCGGCGATTACGAGTTCCGGCCGATCCCCGTCATCCCACGCTATCCGCACACGCGCCGCGTCGTCTGGACCAGGTCATTTTCGAGGGACGAGCTACCGAAGAGACTCCTCTACCAGCTCGGAAGCCTGTTGACCGTCTCGACCCCGACGGCTCAGGACCAACTCCGTGCGTACCTGCTCGACAAGCCGACCGGTGTGGCTTCGGACGACGAGTCGACGGAAATAGCCGCCGGCATCGAAGCTGAGCCGCTCTACGACGAACTCAGAGCTCAGACGACTGAGCTCATTCGTGCCCAGGTCGCGGCGCTCGACGCCTATGAGACACAAGATCTCGTTGCTGGGATCTTGCGGGCCCTCGGGTATCACACTCGAACGTCGCCAGAGGGCGCCGACGGTGGGATCGACGTCCTGGCTTCTCGGGACGCCCTCGGGCTTGAGCCCCCGCTGGTGAAGGTGCAAGTGAAGGCGCGGCCCACTACCCACTCGAAACCAGAAGAGGTGCGAGCGCTGGCTGGCTTGGTCGCGGCCCCCGAGGAGAGAGGCGTCTTTGTCTCGACGGGTGGATTCACCCGCGAGGCGGAGAACGACGCGCGAGTTGCGCGCATCACTCTGATCGGCATGGATCGGCTGACAGAACTGCTCGTCGAGAATTACGAGCGGCTCGACCAGGACACGAGAAGCCTGGTCCCACTGCGGCGGGTCTGGGTGCCGTGATGAGCGCATTCCAACTAATCGATCTTTGAGCTAGACTCCCGCCGCGACCGGCCTTTGTCCGCCGCGCACGATCGGCCCGACGCCAGGGGGGTGCAGGATGGCAGCCAAAGCGAAGCCCGCGACGAGCTCGCTCCGCGTCGTCGCCTACCGCGGCGACGCCAAGACCCTTCTCGCGTTCGACCTCAGCCAGGCCGACGCGACCAACCTCGCCGGCTTCACGATCCAGGCAAAGCCGCCGGGCGTCGCCCCGTACTACCTCTTCAACACGCTGCGCTTCGAAACCCCCGGCACCCACGCCCAGGTCGCGAGCGAGTCGCCGAACTCGAGCGTCAACGCCCCCTTCCACAAGTTCCGCTGGCTGCACGTCCCCGGGTCGACCCACCAGGGCGTCGACCCCGTCTACGGGCAGTACACCTACGCCGTCACGCCGCGCTACTTCGATGCCGGGGGCTCCCTCCTGCCGCTCGATCCGGCGCTGACCGGGACCGTCGAGGTGGAGGTCGGTCCCCTCGACACGGGCGCCGTGCAGGTCGGCTTCACCCGTGGCTACGTCCAATCCCAGGCCTTCACCAATCACTTCGGCCTGAACGCGCGAATCCGCCCGGAAGGCGGCGACCTGCTCTTCGACACCTCGCAGCCCGCGGGGACGAGCGCCGACGGGCATCAGTACAGCTACGCCGAGGAGTACGCCTGGTCCGGCGCGAGCGCTCGCAAGCACGTCTTCTCGCTGCTCGAAGAAGTCCGCTCGAACGAAGCTCTGCGTCTCGACATGCTCGCCTACGACCTCAACGAGCCCGACGTGCTCGAAATCCTGCTCGAGCTCGCCAAGCAGGGGCGCGTCCGTCTCTTGCTCGACAACGCGGCGCTCCATCACTCGACCGCCAAGCAGACCCCCGAGGATCACTTCGAAGAACTCTTCAACAAAGTCGCCAAGGCGCCCGCCGAGATCAAGCGGGGAAAGTTCGGCCGCTACGCGCACGACAAGGTCCTGATCGTCTCGAGCGCGCGTGTCACTCGCCGCGTTCTCACGGGTTCGACGAACTTCTCCGTCACGGGTCTTTACGTCAACGCCAACCACGTGCTCGTGTTCCCGAAAGGCGACGTCGCCTCGAAGTACGCCGAGCTGTTCGAAACGATCTGGGCCGACGACGCGTCGCGCCCCGCTTACCTCGCCACACCCCTCGCCGGTGAAAAGTTCACCTTCTCCGATCCGCCCGCGACGATCACCTTCGCTCCGCACCCACCGGATTTCGCCGCGGCGGTGCTCGACGGGATCGTCAAGCGCGTCGAACGGGAGGCAGGCGGGTCGGGATCCACGGGCAGCGTCTTGTTCGCCGTCATGGAAATGTCGGGCAAGAACCCCGTCTACGACGCCCTCAACGAAGTCCACAAGCGCCCCGGCGTCTTCAGCATGGGGATCTCCGACAGTCCCGAAGGCATCTCCCTCTACAAGCCCGGGACCAAGGAAGGCGTGCTCGTCACCGGGAAGCCGACCAAAGTCCGCCTGCCCCCGCCCTTCAACCAGGTGCCCGGGATCGGTCCCGGTCACGAGATCCACCACAAGTTCGTCGTCTGCGGCTTCCCGGGAGGAGAACCGGTCGTCTACTGCGGCTCCTCCAACCTCGCCCGCGGCGGGGAAGAAGAGAACGGCGACAACCTGCTCGAGATCCACGACCCCGACGTCGCATCAGCCTTCGCGATCGAGGCCTTGAGTCTCGTCGACCATTACCAGTTCCTCGACCGTCTCGCGGAAGTATCGGGCGCTGCTGCGGCTCCGCCGAAAGGCCCTCCACCCGCCCTCAAGCAGGAAGCCGCCGTGTCCGCCGGCTGGTTCCTCTCGACCAACGACAGGTGGACGCGCCCGTACTTCGACCCCGAAGACCTGCACTGCCTCGACCGGCAGATGTTCGCCTGATCGCTCCGCGGCCCGGCTCAGTCGAACGTCGGGGCTCTGCCGGGCAGCACGCCCTGCAGCCCCGTCAGAGACAGGAGCTTGTCGGCCGCCCCTCTCCCGGACACCACGTAGCAGGCGGTGCCGCCTTCCGCGCACAGGTCGCGGCAGGCGAGCAGCGCCGCCAGCCCCGCCGAGTCGAGGAACTCGAGATCCCGCAGGTCGAGCTCGATCTCCTGCGCCCCGTCGACGGCCAGCCGCGCGAGCACCGATTCGAGCTCGGCGGCGCTGTCCAGATCGAGGCTGCCTGAGAGCATCAGAACGTGGCGCCCGGCACCCGCCCATTGGTCGATCCGCAGCTCGTGCATCGTCGGAGAGGTCATCTGATGCAATAGGAATGCAAACCCCCGCTGAAGGTTGGACGGCGACCTGCCACCAGGGGGGCGGGCGCCGGTCCTAACGACGCGGCTTGGCGGTCAAGGTTGGTGAGGCGTTGACAAGGCCGCCAGTTCCATACCAACGCAAAGGGGCCCGCAAGGTTGGGGGGAGGGCTCCAGTATGAGGACAGTTTCACCTAAATGGGTAAGCAAATCGCCCATTCGTGGGTCATTCGTTGTCGACGTGTGTAGAGGACCAACCTCGGTGAGCGTCGGAGCGTTCTATGTGTCGGTGCGGCAAGCACCGCGCTGTGACACTGACGTCAAACCATTGGAGGATGAATGCGTAGATTGACTCTGACGCTCGCCGCGCTCGTCGTGCTCGCCCTGGCGGGTACCACGGCTTCGGCCGGCGCCGCAACCACCGAGACCTGCGAAAACAACGCGACGGTTAAGCTGTCGCCCGGCCTGAGCAACACCGCGCAGGTCCAGAACATCTCGATCAAGGGCACGCTCAGCAACTGCACGGGCGAAGAAGCTCCGTTCACGAGCGGCAAGTACGTGGCCCACCTCAAGACGACCGAAGCGGTGACCTGCGCGACGCTCGGCTCCTCGAGCGCCACGACCGGCACGATCGTCATCAAGTGGACCCCGAAGGGCAGCGGCAACTCGAACGGCAGCTTCAGCATGGCCCTCACCGAACTCCCGACGACCATCAGCGGTCTCGTCGAAAGCGGCCCGTTCGCCGAAAGCGCGATCAGCGGCGCCGTCCAGCAGTCCTACGAAGGTGGCGCCACCTGCGGCGTCGCCCCCGAAGGCAAGAAGAAGGCCAAGAAGGTCAACAAGGGCAGCCTGACCGGCACCCTCACGGTCTAAAGGCGCCAGGTGCCCGGGGGACGCAGGCCCCCCGGGCACCCAGTCCTCGCGGCGAGCACGCAGGTCCGCGGGCACCCAGTCCTCAAAGCGGGCACGCAGGTCCCCTGGCACCGGGTCCTCACGGGCGCGCCTGCGAACCCCGCGGTGCAACGCGACATACCGCCCCCGGCTCGCTTACCCGGCGCCCGGAACCACGGCTGCGGCTAGAGTGGATGAAGAGGGTGGGGGCCCGCTCGTGCGGCGAGGCCTCTCGAATCCGGGAGAGACGATGGAGCGCCAGATCGCCAAGGCCCGATCCGCCAGGGCAAGGCCCGGGTTGATCCGCCACAGATACGCGAGCGACGCGCGCCTGGCCGCTCTCATCCGGCGCGGGGACGTGAGGGCATTCGAGGCGCTCTACGATCGCTACTCCCGCGACGTCCTGCTGTTCTGCGCCTCGATCGTCCATTCGCGCCCCGACGCCGAAGACGCCGTCCAGGCGACGTTCGCGTCGGCCTTCCGCTCGCTGCCCAGCGACGACCGCGAGATCGAGCTGCGGCGCTGGCTGTTCGTCGTCGCGCGCAACGCGTCGCTGAGCATCCTGCGCAGGCGTACCTCCACGCAGCAGGTCGAGGACTGCCTGCTGCCTCCGGCCGCCGACGCCGCCGAGGTGGCGGAGCGGCGGGAGAGCGTCGACGAGCTGCTCGCGGCCATCAAGCAGCTTCCCGAGAACCAGCGAACGTCGCTCGTCCTCGCCGAGCTCCTCGACATGAGCCACGCGGAGATCGGCGCCGTGATCGACGTCCCCCCGGTGAAGGTCAAGGCCTACGTCCACCAGGCGCGCCTTACACTCGCCGCCGAGCGCGACGCGATCGGCGCAGACTGCGCGGAGATCCGCCGGGAGCTGGAGGGCGCCCGCGGCGCGGGCCTGCTCAAGGGGCACCTCCGCCGTCACCTTCGCCGTTGCGAGGGATGCAGCGACTACGCCAAGGCCGTGCGCAGGCAGCGCGACGCGCTTGGCCTCCTGCTCCCGATCGCGCCCGCGCTCGGCCTCAGGCACCGCGTCCTCGCCGCCGCGAAAGCCACCCAGGCGGCCGGCGCCGGGAGCGCAGGAGGAACCGCCGGCGCCTCCGTCGTCGGCGCGACGGCGGATCTCCTCGGCGTCGCGGGCAAGGGGCTCGTCGCGAAGCTCCTGATCGGCGTTGCGGCCGTCGGGGCCGGCGCGGGTGCGAGCGCAGTCGTCGTGGACGCAGTCACGCCCCCCGCCCACAACGGGTCCCGGCTGCGCCTCGCCGACGTCGCTCACAGCCACGCCGGCGTCGCCTCCGTGGCGTTCCCCTCCTCCGGCGGCGATCCGGCACACCTGGGCCCGTCCCTATCGCAGAACGCCGCCACGACTGGCTCCCGCAGGGTCCACCAGTCGCCGTCGAGCTCTCTTCTCGGCCCGACGCAGGCAGGGGACGTACGCCAGACCCACGCCAGCGGCAACAAAGGTCAGACCGCAGGCGCGAGCGAACCTCACGGCAAGAGCTCCGAACCCCACGGCGGGAGCGCGGAAGCGCCCGGCAAGAGCGGCCGGCCGCGCGGCAAGGCCGCCGAAGCGAAGGGCCGCCAGGGCCGACCGCACGGCAACGGCGGCTCCCACGGCAGCGGCGGCTCCCACGGCGAAAGCTCCGCATCGCATGGCAAGAGCGCCGGATCACATGCCGGGAGCGCCGCCGAATCCCACGGCAAGAGCTCAGAAGTACCCCACGGGAGCGCGCCCGCCGCCCCGACCCGTCCCGCCGGCGGCGCGCCCGCCGCCCCGACGACGCCCCCGCCTGCAGCCGACCCTGCGCCGAGAGGCGAACCCGCGCCGAGAGGCGAACCCGCGCCGAGAGGCGAACCTGCGCCGGAACATCAGGAAGCGAGGACCCCCGAGGGCGGGACCGGTCACGACGGCGCCGGCCCCCACCCCGGAAAGCCCTGACTCACCCCCAGCGGCTCACCTCGCCCGCCGGGTAGGCCCCGAAGCAGCCGCCCTCGGCGCCGGATTTGAGGCTCGTCAGGTAGGCGCCCCAGTTGGTCGTGCAGCCGCCCATGAACTCGTTCGGCTCACGCCAGCCGGAGTGCTCGAACAGCAGCGTCGTGCCGTCCCCGGAGGGCTTCAGCGCGAACGCGATCCGCGTCTGGAGCCAGTCCTCGGGGCCCTCGACGCAGCGCCAGACGATCTCCTCGGGCGCGTCGCTCAGCACCTCCATCACCGCGGCCGGCGAGTCGCCGCGGCTGAAGTAGAGCTTCAGCCGTCCGCCGACGCCGCTGTCGCCCTCGACGGTTCGGCCCGTCCACCAGCTCTCGATGCCCTCGTTGGTCGCGATCAGCTCGTGGACCTCGCTCGGCGGGGCCGCGATCGAGACGCGGTGAAGTATCTCTGCCATGTTTCCTGCTCCTTTTCGTCGGGTGATTGGTGTGGTGGTGAAAGCCGTCGTTGCTCGGTCAGGCCGCCGCGGGCTCCTCGACCGCCGCAACCGGGTAGTGCCTCGCGCGCGTCCGCGAGCCGATCGCCAGGCCGCTGAGGGTCGCCAGCAGGGCGAACGCGGCGCACGCCCACATCGCGGGCCGGAAGCCGGCGGTGACGGCGCTCGGCGAGCCGAGGTGTCCGTAGGCGGAGAAGACCGCCGTCGCGATCGCGACGGCGAACACCGCGCCGAAGCGCTGAGCCATGTAGTTGATGCCCGAGGCCGTCCCCATCTCCTCCTCGCCGACGGAGTTGAGGACGGCGGTCGGTACCGTCGGAAGCGCGATCGAGATCCCGACGCCGGCGACGAGCAGCGCGAGGGAGATCTCGAGCCAGTCTGCTCCGAGCGAGCCGCGAGCCGCTACCCACGCGAACCCGATCGTCTCGAGTGCCATCCCGGCGACGATCAGCGGGCGGCGCCCGACGCGGTCTGAGACGGCGCCCGCGATCGGCGAGACGAGCATCGGCGTCGCGAAGAACGGCAGCAGCCGCAGGCCGGCCGACAAGGGCGAGTATCCGCGCGCGAACTGGAACTCCTGGGTGACGAGGAAAGCCGCCGCGAACGTCGCGCCCGACATCAGGAAGGTGGTCGCGTTGCCGAACGTGAACTCGGAGTTGCGGAACAGCCGCAGCGGCACCATCGGCTCGGCGACCCGGCTCTCCCAGAGCGCGAACCCGGCCAGCAGCGCCGATCCCCCGAGCAGCGCGCCGAGGACCTCCCCGCTCGAGGAGCCCGCGTCGTTCGCCCGCACGAGTCCCCACACGAGAGCGAGCACTCCGGCTGTGACGAGCCCGACACCGCCCAGGTCCAGGCGCTTGGCCGCGCCGTGGCTCTTCGGGAGCAGCCGCGCCGCGAGCGCGACGGCGAGCAGGCCGATCGGGACGTTGATCCAGAAGATCCACTGCCAGTCGATCCCTTGCGTGACGGCGCCCCCGACGAGCGGCCCGATCGCCACGGCCAGCCCCGCGAGGCCGCCGTAGACGCCGACGATCATCCCCCGGCACTCCGCCGGGAAGGCGGTCGTGAGGATCGTCAGGCTGAGCGGCAGCACGACCGCCCCGCCGAGTCCCTGCAGCGTACGCGCGGCGATCAGCGCGCCCCCGCTGGGAGCCAGCGCGCACGCCGCGGAGGCGACCGTGAACAGCGCCAGCCCCGCGCTGAAGACGCGGCGACGCCCGAAGCGGTCCCCGAGTGCCGCCGCGGTGACGATCCCGGCCGCGAACGCGATGCCGTAGGAGTTGACCGTCCACTGCAACGACGAGAGCCCGACGTGCAGGTCGTGCTGCATCCGCGGCAGCGCCGTCACGACCACGAGCGAGTCGAGAGCGACCATGAAATAGGCCGTCGAGGTGAGCGCCAGGACCCACCCGAGCCCGCCGCGGCCCGCGGACCCTCCATCGCGGATCGCCCTCCTCTTCGATGTTCTCTGCGCGCCAGTCATCGGACCTCCGTCGCTGTGCCGCCCCTTTTCGGCGGGTCTGCCCGGATGACGAACGGGTCCCCGCCGGACGGACATCGAGGCGCGAGCGGACCCCGACGGCGCTGCGAGGCGCCCGGATGTCCGTCGCGCGGCGCTCCGTTCGTCTAGTACTCATCGAGCCGGGCCGAGGAGCTCGGAGGAAAGCGAGATCACGGAGGTGCCGATGAAGTACGCACTGCTGCTCTACGGCTCGGCTGAAGCCGGCGAGAGGAACCCCGGGCGGCTGCGCGAGGTCGACCCCGGCGTCGCCGCCGTGCTCGAAGGCCCGAGCGTCGCCGACTGGGCGCGCCTTCAGGGCGTCGAGTCGGCGACGACCGTCAGGCGCCAGGAGGGGAGGACGCTGCTGACGGACGGCCCCTTCCTCGACAGCAAGGAGTACCTGGGCGGTCTCGTGATCGTCGAGGCAGCGGATCTCGACCGGGCGCTCGCGGTTGCGGAGGAACTGCAGGAGCAGCGGCCGAACGTCGTGATCGAGGTGCGACCGGTGCTCGAGACCGCGTAGCGCCGTGGCGATCGATGAGGTCTTCCGCGAGCAGTGGGGCCGGGTGCTGGCGACGCTCGTCGGGGTGCTCGGCGACATCGAGCTGGCCGAAGAGGCGGCCCAGGACGCCTTCGCGGCCGCTGCCGAGCGCTGGCCCCGCGACGGCGAGCCGGCGAACCCGACCGGCTGGCTCATCGCGACGGCCCGCAACCGCGCGATCGACAGGATCAGACGCCGAAAGGCGCTCGTCCGCAAGACCGAGCAGCTGGGGCGCGAGCTCGCCGAACGCCCGGAGCAGACGATGACCGAGACGACCGCCTTTCCCGACGAGCGCCTCGAGCTGATCTTCACCTGCTGCCACCCGGCGCTCGCGCTCGACGCCCAGGTCGCGCTGACGCTGCGCACGCTCGGGGGCCTCTCGACCGAGGAGATCGCGCGCGCGTTCCTGGTCCCCTTCGAGACGATGAGCAAGCGGCTGACCCGCGCCAAGCACAAGATCCGCGATGCGGCGATCCCGTTCGCCGTCCCGCCCGACCACCGGCTGCCCGACCGCCTCGACGCGGTGCTCGCGGTCGTCTACCTGATCTTCAACGAAGGCTGGGGCGGCGGGCGCGTCGACCTGGCCGCGGAGGCGATCCGCCTCGGACGCGCGCTCGCGGCGCTGATGCCAGACGAATCGGAGGTGCTCGCTCTGCTCGCGCTGATGCTGCTTGGCGACGCTCGCCGGGACGCGCGCATCCGCGATGGCGAGCTCGTCCGCCTCGACGACCAGGACCGCTCGCTGTGGGACGAGCGTCAGCTCGCCGAAGCCCGGCGGCTGCTCGAGCGCGCGGTCGCGCTGCGCGGGGGAGGGCCGTACTTCGTGCAGGCCGCGATCGCGGACCTGCATCTCGCCGAGCCTCGCGACTGGGGGCAGATCGCCGCCCTCTACGGCGTCCTTGCCGAGCTGACCGGCTCCCCGGTCGTGGAGCTCAACCGCGCCGTCGCGCTGGCGGAGGTCGACGGTCCCGCCGCCGCGCTCGAGCTGCTCGACGGGCTGGCGCTCGAGGACTACCGTTACTTCCACTCGACCCGCGCGGACCTCCTGCGTCGCCTCGGGCGCGGGGCCGAGGCCCGGGGCGCCTACGCGCGGGCGCTGGAGCTGGCGCAGACCGACCCGGAGCGGCGCTTTCTCGAAGGCCGCCTCGCCTCGCTGCAGATGTCCGAGGACGGGTGAGCGCCGCGAGCGCCTTGCTGAGATGAGCCGCCGGCTCGCTCCTCGCGACCTGAGGCCGCCCTACTCGGTCTCCGCGCCCAGCAGCGACCTGAAGTCCCCGACCGGCCCGAGGTGGGCGAGCTTGTCGGGGTTGACGACCGAGCTGATGCTCTCGATCCGCCCGTCGGCGATCTCCAGTGAGATCACGCTGATCAGGCGCTGCTCGGCGTCGGTGAACACGACGCCGGCTCCGCCGTTGACCTCGACGGGCCGCCACGAGGCGCCCGGGAGGCGCGCTGCGAGGCGGAGCCAGTTGACGAGGGTGCGCGCGACGCGGGCTCGGCCGCGCAGCGAGCGGGCTAGCGCCGGAACCTTGCCGCCCCCGTCGCCCGTCAGCCGGACGTCCGCGGCGAGCAGCGTCTCGAGGCCGGCGAGATCGCCCTGCTCGGCGGCCGCGAGGAACCGGCGTGTCAGCTCCTCGCGCTGCTCGCGGGTGCTCTGGAAGCGGGGCCGGTGCTGCTCGACGTGGCGTCTCGCGCGGGTCGCTAGCTGGCGGACGTTGTCCTCGCTCTTGCCGACGATCCCGGCGATCTCGGCGTAGCGGTAGTCGAAGACGTCGTGCAGCAGCAGGACCGCGCGCTGCTCGGCCGAGAGGCGCTCGAGCAGCACGAGCATCGCGACGGAGAGAGAGTCGGCCATCTCCGCGCGGCGAGCCGGATCGTCCTCGCCGTCGGTGATGATCGGCTCCGGCAGCCATTCGCCGACGTAGCGCTCGCGCCGGGCGCGCGCCGAGCGCAGCTCGTTGATCGACAGCCGGGTCGTGACCGTCGCCGCGAAGGCCCGCGGCGATTCGATCTCCTCGCCGCTCTCGATCGCCTCGTGCACGCGGAGCAGCGCCTCCTGAACCACTTCCTCGGCCTCGGAGACGCTGCCCAGCATCCGGTAGGCGATCGCGAAGGCGACCGGTCGCAGCTCGTCGAGCAGCCGCTCGTCTTCGCTCATCGCGCCCGGCTCCTCACGCGGCCGGCGCGGCGGCCTGGACGACCTGCTCGACCCATCCGCCGGTCACCTGCCTGGTGGCCGCGTTGATGCGGTTGAACGCGTTGATCGCCGCGATCGCGACAACCAGCGAGGCGAGCTGCTCCTCGCTGTAGTGGCGGGCGGCCTCCTCCCAGACCTCGTCGGACACGGGGTCGGGGCGGTCGGCGAGACGCGTCGCGGCCTCGGTGAGGGCGAGCGCGGCACGCTCGGCATCGCTGAAGTAGGGCGTCTCGCGCCACGCCGCGAGCGTGTGGATCCGTTCGCCGGTCTCGCCCGCGTGCTCGAGCTCGCGCGAGTGGATGTCCACGCACACGCTGCAGCCGTTGATCTGGCTGGCGCGGAGGTGGAGGAGGTAGAGCGTCGTCTCCGGGATCCCGCTCGAGCTCGCGGCGGCGCCGAGCTCCTGAAGCGCGTCGAGCGCTCCGGGCACGCTCAGCGCCGGGTTCTTGATCCTCGCCTGCATGATGGCCTCCTTCGGCTCGTTCTGTTCGGCAACTACCCCTATGACAAGACGCGAGGCGCGAACGTGACACGTGACCGCCGGCGACCCGGGCGCCGCCTTCCGGCGAGATCCTGCTACCGTCCGTGAATCGGGTTGAGTCAAAAGGGCTCAACAAAGCAGTGGCCGCGCTCGTAGCTTTGCTCACAGCATCTCCGCGTTCGCAGCACATATCGACGCCGGAGGAAACAATGGCTACAGGAACAGTGAAGTGGTTCAGCGACGACAAGGGATTCGGGTTCATCACGCCCGATGACGAGTCCAAGGACCTCTTCGTGCATCACACCGCGATCGTCGGCGAGGGCTACCGCTCTTTGACCGAAGGCGCGAAGGTCAGCTATGAGTCAGAGGCTGGCGACAAGGGCCCCAAGGCGGTAAACGTCCAGGCCCTCTAGGGAGCTGCGAGCGTCTGCCGGCCCAAACGGCCGGCAGACGTCTTCCCTGTGCCACACGTCCTGATCGAGACGCGCAGGGAGTACCTGCAGGAGCAGGAGGTCGCGCTGATCGAGGCCGTTCACGCGGCGCTCCGAAACGCGTTTCGGATCCCCGCCGGGGATCGCCACGTCAGGCTGCTGGTCCACGAGCCGCACCGCTTCGCGGTCCCGCCCGGAAAGGCCCAGCCCGACCGCTTTACGCAGGTCAGCATCGACGCCTTCGCCGGGCGCTCGCTCGACGCCAAGCGCGCTCTCTACCGTGAGATCGTCGAGCGCCTCGAGCAGCTCGGCATCCCGCGAGATCACGTCTCGATCCTGCTGCGCGAGGCTCCGCTGGAGAACTGGGGGGTCCGCGGCGGCTTCGCCGCTTGCGACGTGGACCTCGGCTTCGACGTCAACGTCTGAGACGGCCGCGGCCTCAGGAGTGCCCGAAGCGGACGTCCGGGAGCACGCGCCGCGCCCAGCGCGGCAGGTACCAGGCGCTGGGACCCATCACGCGCAGCAGCACCGGCAGTAGAAGCAGCCGGACCAGGAAGGCGTCGAGCAGGACGGCGACGCCGAGGATGATGCCCATCTCCTTGGGCGGCAGCGGCCCCGACAGCGCGAAGGTGAAGAAGACGGCGACCATCACCGCCGCGGCGGCGAAGATCACCCGGCCGGAGTGCGCGACTCCGCCGACCATCGCCTCGCGTGCGTCGTGCGTGCGGTCCCAGTGCTCCTTGGCGCTCGAGAGCAGGAACACCGTGTAGTCCATCGAGATCGCGAAGATCATCGCGAAGAAGAACACGGGTCCCCACGCGTCGAGGAAGCCCTGCGGCTGGAAGCCCAGCAGAGAGTGCAGGTAGCCGTCCTGAAAGATCCACTTCGACACGCCGAAGGCCGCGCCGGTGGCGAGCAGGTTGGTGAGCACCCCGGCGGCCGCGATCAGCGGCGCCTGCAGGGCGAACAGGAGCAGCAGGAAGCCCAGCGCGATCACGACGCCGATCACGAGCCACGTCTTCGCCTTGAGCAGTTCCTGCAGGTCGTGGTTTTCGGCGGTCGCCCCGCCCAGCAGCGAGCCCGCCGCGAGGTGCGAGCGCAGTCGCGCGATCGTCCGCCCGACGGCCGGGTTGGACGGGTCCAGGCGCGGGATGGCCGTAACGAGGGAGCGGCCGCCTGCGCCCGCCTGGGCAGGGAGGACCTGGGCGATGCCGGGATCGGCCGCGGCGATGCGCGACACCGCCGCCGCTCTGGCGGCCGGGGTGAGGATCTGGATCGCGCCGGGTGCCCCGGGTCCCATCGCTTGCTGCACCTGGTGGTAGCCGACGCTCGAGGAGTCGCCGCTCGGCACGACCTTGATCGAGGGCATCGAGGTCCGCAGCTTCGTGACCGGGAATGCGAGCACAAGCAGCAGCGCGAGCGCGGGGATCCCGTAGAGGGCGGGGCGGCGCCACAGCCGTTCCCCCCAGCGGGCGAACCGCGCCGAGCGGTGCTCGCCGGAGTGCGCCCAGGGCAGCGCGAGCCGGTCGACCTTGTGGCCGAGCCGTCCGAGCACCGCCGGCAGCAGCGTCAGGGTCGCCGCCAGCACGAAGATCACCGCGAGCATGATCCCGAGGCTCATGCTGCGGAACGCGGGGCTCGGCACGAGCATCACGGCCGTCAGCGAGATCAGGACGGTGACGCCGCTGAACAGGACCGCCTTGCCGGCGGTGTCCATCGTCAGCGCGGTCGCCTCGCGCGGATCCATCTTCGAGCCGAACAGGGCGCCGCGGAAGCGGTAGACGATGAACAGCGCGTAGTCGATTCCGAGCGCGAGCGCGAACATCAGGGCGAAGTTCATCGCCCAGATCGAGATCGGCGTGAGGAGCGTGCCGAGATACAGCACGCCGGCGGCGGAGAGCAGGCCGACCATCGTCAGCATCAGCGGCAGTCCCGCGGCCACCAGCGAGCCGAACGCGAGCAGCATGATCGCGAGCGTCACCGGCCAGGAGATGACCTCCGATTTGAGCATCGCGGAGCGGTTGGCGGCGTTGAAGTCAGACCACATCCCGGCCGCGCCCGTCAGGTTGACGACCGTCGTGCCCGAGGACACGGCGTGCAGCGGCCCCTTGAGCTTGTCCGCGGCGGCGACCATCTCGTTCGGGTTGCGGGCGGCGCCGGCCTGCACGATCGCGGTATGCCCGTCGCGGGAGATCGACACGCCGGCTCTGGGAGCCACGACGGTGCTGACGGCAGGGCTCGCGCGCAGCGTGCGCTCGACGCGAGCGACCGCCGCCCGGAAGCCCGCGTCGGAGGCGGTTTCGGTCGGCGAGTGGACGACGGCCATCAGCCCGTAGCTGCCGAGGCCGGCGAAGTCGCGTTCGATCAGCTTGCGCGCCTGGGTGGACTGCGAGCCGCTCGCTTCCCAGCCTGCGCCCGACAGCGCGGTCTCGACTTTCGGCGCGAAGAAGCCGAGCACGAGTGCGATCGCAAGCCAAGCGCCGAACACCGCCCGCGAGTGGCTCGCCGTCCAGCGCCCGAGCCGGCCGATCGGCCCCACCGTGAGCCGCTCTGCGACGATCGCAGGGACTGCGCGTGCGGGTTGCATCGTGGCCGTGCTCATCGCGGGGCCTCCTGTTCGCGGTAGATGACGGAGCGCAGCGAGAACCAGCGGCGCAGCACGATCGAGGCGGGGCATGCGCCGAGCGCGACGTAGAGCCACTGGTTGACGCCGACGAAAGCGGTCAGGAGCAGGAACCAGGGCGACACGACGGCCGCCAGCAGGGCGCTGAGCAGCGTCATGCTGCCGGCGAGCGCGAACAGCACCCGCTCAAGCGGCCAGCGCGTTCTCTCGGAGCCCGGCTCGACTGGAAGGCCGGCGCCGCATGTGGAGTGGAGGGTCATGCCCGCGAGCATAACACAACTCTACAATTGTATAGCTAGCTGGCTGTTCAGTTGTTCTGCGGGGCTGCGCCGCCGACCAGCGCCGCCAGCTCGGAGAGCTGCAGCTGCAGCCCGCCGCAGACCTGCTCGCAGAGCTCGTAGACGCCCCGGTCCGCGATCGAGTAGATCGAGCTGTTGCCCGACTTGTGCCGGGCGAGGATCCCGGCCTGCAGGAGGATGCCGAGATGCTTGGAGGCGTTCTGCTGGCTGGTGCCGAGACGTTCGGTGATCTCGCTGACGCTCAGCTCGTCCTCGCGCAGCATGTCGAGGATGCGGATCCTGGTCGGATCGCCGATCACGCGCAGGCGGGCTGCGATCAGCTCGGCGAGCTCGGGGGGTATCGGGCTGGGCAACTCCATCGTGATCCTCGGCGTCGTCGCGACCCGCTCGTGGTCTCGGTCCGCGCCAAAGCTGTTGCTCCAGTGTACAGGCTTGTAGTTGTGCTATCGGGCGTCCCGCGGAGCTCATCGTCGCGCCGGGACGAGGGCGATCGCCATCCGCACCTCGACCCGATCGGAGATGCCCGCGTCGAGGAGCTGGGCGGAGTCGATCCCGAACGCGCCTCTGCTCAGCTTGCCTTCGACGTCGAGCTCGATCGACTCTGCGTCGGCCGAGCGGCGCCAGGCGTGGAGCTCGATCGGCTGCGTCGTCGCCTTGACCGTCAGCTCTCCGCGGATGCGCAGCGACCGGGGGTTCAGCGCCTCGACGCTCGTGGTGGCGAAGACGATGCGTGGAAACTGCTCGGCGTCGAAGTAGTCGGGGCTCCGCAGCCGATCGTCGCGAACCGCGTCGCCGGTGTCGATCGTCGCCACCGCCACCGAGCCGCCGGCCCTCATCCTGCCGTCGGGCTCGACCTCGATGGATCCCTCGAAGTCGACGAAGCGCCCGCGGACCGGCACGAGCATGAGGTGGCGCAGCCTGAAGCCGACGGCCGACCGCGCGGTGTCGACGCGCCACGCGCCCGCAGGCAACGGCGCGGGGCTCTCTCGCCGTCGGAGCTGCTCGGCCGGGCGGGTCCCGGCGGTCATGGCGCGCCCGCCTGGCGACCGTCGCGGCTCGGTCGGTTGCGCTCTTCTCGGGGGCTTCGTCGTGGCACCTCACCGAGGTTAGGTTCGCCGCGGCGCGCTCGATCCGCGCCGCGCCCCGATCGGCGCTGTGGGTTTCCCACACGGATCTCACATCCCCGCGCCCCGCTACGTTCTCCTCACATGATCCACACGTTCACCACCGCGCTCGGCGTCTGCGGGCTGCGCTGGAGCGACGATGGGGTCGCCGCGGTCCTGATGCCGGGCGCCCCTGGGCTCGACGCGACCGCGGGCAGCGGCGGAGCGCCGGCGTCCCCCGAGATCGCGAGAGCCGGAGAGGCGATCGCCCGTCTGCTCGACGGCGAGCGGACGGATCTGCGCTTCGTGGCGCTCGACATGTCGGGCCAGAGCGAGTTCGCACGCGACGTCTACGAGGCTGCCCGGGAGATCGGGGCGGGGGAGACCGGCAGCTACGGCGAGCTGGCGGCGGCGGCGGGGCATCCCGGCGCGGCCCGCGAGGTCGGCGCGGCGCTCGCGCGCAACCCGTTCCCGATCGTGGTGCCATGCCACCGCGTGCTCGCCGCCGACGGCGCGCTCCACGGCTTCTCCGCTCCGGGCGGGCTCGCCACCAAGCGGCGCATGCTCGAGATCGAGCGGGCGCCCGGCTTCGAGCAGCAGCCACTCTTCGCCTGAGGGCTAGCGAATCGCCTCGGGCGGGATCCGCGCCTCGGCCATCGCGACCCGTTCGCCCTTGATCGGCACGCCCTCCGCGAGCAGGCGGGCGCGTTGCTCGGGGCCCTTCGGCCACGTCCCGTCGCTGCGCACGACCCGCCACCAGGGCACGTCCCGCGCGCCGGCGCCCGCGAGAACCCGTCCGGCGTGCCGCGGCGCGCCGGGCGAGAGGTCGCCGTAGGTCGTCACGAAGCCCGCCGGCACGCGCCTGACCCGCTCGTAGATCGTCTCCGCAGCGACCGCCATCTGTTCCCGGCACGCTAGCCCCCGAGCTCTCTGTTCGTCTTCGCGAGCTCACCATCTAGGCTCGGGGCGTGGCACGGCCCGGCATCCCACCCGACGGCCTGGCGAGAGACCCCGCGGGGACCGTCCGCTGCTTCTGGGGGGCGTCCGATCCCGACTACGTCCGCTACCACGACGAGGAGTGGGGCTTCCCGGTCGGCGAGGACGTGCGCCTGTTCGAGAAGCTGAGCCTCGAGGGCTTCCAGGCCGGCCTGTCGTGGCTGACGATCCTGCGCAAGCGCGAGGCCTTCCGGGCCGCCTTCGCGGGCTTCGATCACGCGCGCGTCGCCCGTTTCGGCGAGCGCGACGTGCAGCGGCTGCTGGCCGACGCCTCGATCGTTCGCCACCGCGGCAAGATCGAGGCGGTGATCGACAACGCGCGGCGCATGGAGGAGCTGCTCGAAAGCGAGGGGCCGCTCGCCTCATACGTCTGGGCCTTCGAGCCCGAGGCCCGCGCCGGCCCGCTCGACTGGAAGACGCTCGCCGCCCAGCCGCCTCCGCCCGCCGCGAGCGCGCTCGCCAAGGACCTCAAGCGCCGCGGCTGGCGCTTCGTCGGCCCGACGACCGTCTACTCGTTCATGCAGGCGATGGGTCTCGTCGACGACCACCTCGACGGGTGCGACACCCGGGCGCGCGTCGAGCGGGCGCGGGCCGCGTTCGTCCGACCCTGAGCGGGCGCCCCCGCTCGCCCGTTCCTCCATATGAGGGATCCGAACGCCCGCTCGGATGTCCTAACGTGGATGGTGCGCAGCGGTGGCCCGGTCGCCGACGCCCCCTTCTGGCGGCCGCACCCTCGCCGCTGTGCGCCCCGACCGCCCACAGGCTTTCTGACGAGAGGCCCCCCGCGGCGGGGACAGCCTGTCCCGGGGGGGCCCCCCGGGCCGAGCCCCCCCCCCGGCGGGGCGCCCCGCCGGCGGGCCGGGTCGAGCCGAGCCTTCGGGATCGACGCGGGCGATCTGATGTTGGTAAACAGGCTGTAAAGCCTGGACAAGTGCACAAGAGTGCGCTCGGCAATTCTGGACCGCGGTCCTTTTGGAGTGACGCGCAAGGCTGATTTCTTGCGCCTGGAGTAGTCCCCTGCTCCCCCAAGGAAGGATTCCAAGTGATCTCGTCCCCCCGCCGGCGGCTCCGTGCCGCCGGCCTGCTCCTCACCCTTCTGGCGCTCGCCGTCGGGTCCTCTAGCGGCGCCGCGACGGCGCTTGCCGCCCCGCTCGACGTCGAAAACCTGACCGGCGTAGAAGCCGAGAAGCTGCTCGAAGAAGGCAAGGTGACGTCCGTCGAGCTGGTCAAGGCCTACGAGGCGCGCATCCAGGCGTTGAACAAGTCCGGCCCGGGCCTGAACGCCGTCACGCAGATCAACCCCGAAGCGATGACGGAAGCCAAACGGATGGACAAGGAACGGGCCAAACACCACATCCTCGGCCCGGCGATGGGCGTCCCGATCCTGCTCAAGGACATCATCGACGCGACGCCGATGTACACCTCGGCGGGCGACTGGGCGCTGCGCGAATCGTTCCCCGAAAAGGATTCGGGCGTCACGCGCAACCTGCGCGCCCACGGGGTCGTGATCCTCGGCAAGGCGGGCCTCTCCGAGTGGGCCAACAGCTTCGGCAGCCAGCCCTCGGGCTTCAGCAACCTGACGGGTCAGGTGCTCAACGCGAACGACACGATCGCGGGGCCGAGCGGCTCCTCGTCCGGGTCGGGCGCGGCCGGGGCCGCGGGACTGGCGACGCTGACGATCGGCACCGAAACGGGCGGCTCGATCATCAGCCCGTCCACGGCGGAGGAGATCGTGGGCCTGAAACCAACCCTCGGCCTGGTGCCCGGGTTCGGGATCGCGCCGATCGACGTCTCGCGCGACACGGCGGGCCCGATGGAGAAGACCGTCGCGGACGTCGCGATCACGCTGCAGTCGCTGGCGGAGATCCCCGGCACGGACAAAGAAAACAACGAAGAGTTCGAAGGCATGGAGGGACCGCACTTCCTCGAAAACTCCGACGTGCTGCCGGCTCCCTTCGCGACCGTGCCGAACTACTCCTCGGCGCTCTCGATGGATTTCGTCAAAGGCAAGCGGATCGGCTACAACGCCACGACCTGCTCGCCGACGCCGTGCACGCCGACGCCGACCCAGGAAGCGACGGCGAAAGCCGTCAAAGCGCTCGAAGAAGCGGGCGCGATCATGGTGCCCGACGCGCAGACGACGGCCGAAAAAACGCGCTCGCTGCCTTCCGGCTACGAGGCGCACGCGACGATCGACGAGTACTACGCGCATCTCGGCGCGTCGGCGCCGGTGAAAAGCCTCGTTCAGGAGATCGAAGTCGACGCGACCAACCCGCAGGAGGCACTGAAGGACGGCAACTCCACGCACGCCAAAGAGGCGGAAGCGGAAGACACGCCGGGCGGGAAAAACCAGAAAGAATTCGAAGAAATCCTGCCGGAACAGAAGAAAGCCACCCAGGCGGCGATCGAAAAGATGATGAACGAACCGAGTGGCGGCGGTGGTCCAGTGATCGCGGTCGTCGGCTCGGTGCCGGGTGCGCCGCAGGCGGGCATGCCGTTGATGGTCGTGCCGGGCGGCTACACGGCGACGCAGCGGCGTCCGATCGGCGTCGGCATCGCCGGCGGGGCCTACGACGAGCTGAACATGATCGGCGTCGGCTACGCGATCGAACAGTCGACCAAACTGCGCCAGTCGCCGGCGACGGTCGACCCGGCGGCGTACCGCTGCGCGCACACCGAACCGGCTGAGCCGTTCGCCTCGCGCGGGCACTGCAACCCCGACTACCGTTCGACCAAGAAGCTGCTCGGGAACAAACCGGTGCTGCCCTTCTCGCTCGAAACGACGTCGGCCGCGGGGCTCGAGGAAATGCTCGAAGCGGGCACGTTGAGCTCGAAAGACCTCGTCAAAGCCGAGCTCTACCGGATCGCGATCACGAACGCCCAGGGCCCGGCCATCCAGGCCGTGCGGGCCCTGAACCCGAACGCGATCGAACAGGCCACCGCCAGCGACAGGCTGCGCAAGAAAGGCCTGGCGAAAGGTCCGCTGGCGGGCATCCCGGTGCTCGTCAACGACTCGATCGACGCCACGGGCATGGCGACGAGCGCAGGCTCGATCGCGCTGCAGGACAACATGCCGGCTTCGGACGCGACGCTGGTCGCGAAGCTGAAGGCGGCGGGCGCGATCGTGCTCGGTGACACGAACGTCACCGAGCTGGGCGGCGAGTTCGACCCGAACATGCCGCAGGGGTACTCCTCGCTCGGCGGCCAGGTGCTGCTGCCCTCCGACACCAACAAGTCGATCGGCGGATCCTCCGCCGGCTCGGCCGCGGCGGTGTCGGTCGGCCTTGCGCCGCTGGCCTTCGGCACGGAGACCTCGACCGACAGCGCACAGCTGATCGCGCCGGCGGGCAACGCGGGGCTGGTCGGATTGAAGCCGACGGTCGGGCTCGTCAGCCGCGGCGGCGTGCTGCCGGTGGCGAAGTCGCAGGACTCGCCCGGACCGATCGCCCAGACCGTCGCCGACGTGGCGGCCGCGCTGGAAGTCGTGGCGGGCCCCGACGGCGGCGATCCGGCGACGGGGAGCCAGCCGAGCCCGCTGCCCAGCTACACCGCCGGCCTCTCGCCGACGGCGCTGAGCGCCAAGAAGGTCGCGGTCCTCTCCAGCACGACCGTCCCCTACCCGGCGGCGGTCGCCGAGCTCGGCACGCTCGGCGCGAGCACGACCGTCGTCACGCCCGGAGCGGCAGCGACCGCGCCGAGCGTGATCCCGTACGAGTTCCACCGCGACCTCGACGCCTACCTGGCGCCGACGAGCGGTCCGAAATCGCTGCAGGAAGTGATCGACTACAACAAAGCGAACCCGGTCGAGGGCCTGAAAGACGGCGAGAGCTCGCTGCTCGCCGCCGAGGCCGTCGAAACGGGAAACCCGACGACCAAGGCGAGCTACGAAGAAAGCCTCGCCAAAGGGCAGGCCGAAAGTCGCGCCGCGATCGATGGGATCCTCAACGCCGGGACCCCGGCCGAACCCGGCGACGACTACTCGGCGCTGATGGTTCCGAGCGGCAGCGCGCTGGTGGGGATCGCCGATCGCGCCGGGTATCCGGTGCTGACGGTGCCCGCGGGCTACGCGGTGCAGAACAGCTCCACGGGCGGTGACCCCGCCGGTGTGGTGTTCATCGGGACGGCGTACAGCGAGCCGCAGCTCCTGGCCGACGGCTATGCCTTCGAACAGGGGATGAAAGCTCGCCAGACCGGCCCCGAATACCAGAAATCCGCCGGCAACCCCGGGTTCAACGGGGCGCCGAGCGAGACCAACCAGAGCATGTGGCGATGCGTGCTCGGGAGCTCGTTCTACAAGCCGTACGAGTGCAACGCAGGTGACATCGAAAGCGAGCTCCTGGGCGCCGGCTAGGCGCGCGGGGACGAGGCAGGCAGGCGCCCGCTCCCGTGCGGCACGGGGGCGGGCGCCGCCTCGTCGGCGACGTTCACGCGTCGCGAAGGTCCGGTGGCGCCGTGTTTGAGACGGGGCGGTCGGAGACCGACGCCCCCGACGGTACGGGCCCCGGCGCCGGCCGACCGCAGCCTTCGTCGGCGCACGGCGCGACACGAGCCGGTTGACGAATCGGATCGTCGATGGCTCCATCCCTGTACGGTTGACGGATGGTCCGGGTGCCGGGATGGGCGGTGGCATTCGCGGCGTGTCGGGCGGTCTGCTCGGCGGCGCGGGTCGGAAACGCGTCCAGCGGCCATTCGACGCTGTGAAACACTTAAAAGGCCTGAAAGCAGGGAACGGAAGTTGAGAGCAGGGGGCGAGCTGTCAGTGCCGAGGAAGCCTCGCGCGGCCTTTCGTGCAGATGGAAGCTGGTGCGAGCGTTGAGCAGACGAGCCGGGGCCCCGAGGCGCGGAGCGCGCGCGGTCAACGCCGTGCTCGTGGCAGGTGGCAGCAGGCTCGTGTTCGTGTGCGCCTCGAGCCTGGCGTCGATCCTTCTGCTTGCCTGCGGGATCCCCGTCGCGCGTGCCGAAGGCGACGCCAACCAGGCATCCTGTCCCAACGAACAGCTCGAAGGCTTCAGCGCCCGCCTCGCGGACTGCCGCGCCTATGAGATGGTCACGCCTCCCTACAAGCAGGGCTACCCCGTCTTCCTGATCGCCGTCTCCACCGACGGCGGCCAGGTGTACGGTCGCAGCCTCGGCAACCTCGCGGGGACCGAGGGCGCGCCTCAGTCGCGGCGCACCGTCGGCGCCCTTTACCGGTTCCTGAGGACTCCGGGGGGATGGGTCACAGTTGCGCTCTCGCCGGCGAACCCCGAATTCCGGAGCGCCGCCACGCTGGAATCGGTGAGCGCGGACTCCTCGCGAGCCCTCTTCCAGATGCCGACGGGACCGGTGGGGCAAGACGACTACTACCTGCGGTATCCAGACGGAAGCCTCGTGGACGTCGGTCCGGCGACACCGCCCGAAGACGGTCCCGCTCGTGAACCGGCCGCCGAAGGTCCGTCGGCCGGCGACTCGCTGGCGACCGGTGCCTCCGCGGATATGTCGCACCTCGTCTTCGCGGTGACCTCGCCGTTCGGCTGGCCGGGGGACGCCACGCTCACCGGCGCGGTCAGCCTCTACGAATACAGCGGCACGGGCAACTCGCAGCCGGCGGCGGTCGCAGTCACCGGCGGCCCCGGCAGCACGACGCAGATCGGGCACTGCGGAGTCTCGCTCGGCGGGCCGCATTTCACGACGAGGTACAACGCGGTCTCGACGTCGGGAGACGCGATCGTCTTCACCCCGGTGCCGGCCGACGAATCCCCTTGCGAACTCTCCCAGCCGGCGCACGCGGAACTCTACGTGCGGATCGCCGCCTCGAGAACCGTGCTGCTCTCCGCCCCGCAGTGCGACCCGGAAGAATGCCCCGTCAGCACGGCAACCTCGGCGATCTTCTCGGGGGCGTCGGGCGACGGGGTCCGGGGCTGGTTCCTGAGCACGCAGCGACTGACCCGGGCCGCCGTCGACGACGCGACTCCGGGCGACACCGCCAGCGGGATCGCGGGAAGCGGCTGTCAGGGGGCTGCGGGATCGGGATGCAACCTCTACGAATATGACCTGTCGCGGCCCGAAGGACAGCTGCTGCGCGCAGTGTCGGCAGGCGGTCCGCGCCCGCACGTCGACGGCGTCGTGAGGATCTCAGCGGACGGCTCGCACGTGTACTTCGTCGCGACCGGGAAGCTCGCCGCGCTGCCCGGGCCGGGAGGGTCCGAGCCCGAAGAAGGGGCCGAGAACCTCTACGTCTCAGAAAGATCGGGCGAATTGAGCCGGCTGCGGTTCGTGGCGGCGCTTTCCGCGCAGGACAGCGAACTCTGGGGCGGAGCGACGGGCTCGGACGAAAGCCGGCCGGCCGACACGACGCCCGACGGGACGGGCCTCGTGTTCGCGAGCGTCGCGGATCTGACCCCTGACGACACGAGCAGCGTCGCTCAGATCTTCGAGTTTCGGGACGGGCCCTCCCCGACCCTTCGACGGGTCTCGATCGGGGAGGAAGGCTTCAACCAAGACGGGAACTCCGACCGCTTCGCGGCGACGCTGCCTGCGCCCGACTACGAGGGTCCGGGCTGGTATGAGCCGCAGGCCCGCGCGATCGACGCCGCCGGCGAGACGATCGTGTTCGCATCCGAAGACCCGCTGACCCCGGGCGCCGGATCGGTGCAGGCCGGGGCGCCGAAGATCTACGAGTATCGGCAGGGGCACGTCTACCTGATCTATGCGGGGACCGCGCCCGGGAGCAGGCTCGACGGGGTAGACGCCACAGGCGGGGACGTCTTCTTCCAGACGAGCGGTGCTCTCGTCTCGGGCGACACGGACACCCAGACCGATATCTACGACGCCCGCGTAGACGGCGGCCTCTCGGAGCCGGGGAGCACGGCTTGCTCGGGTGAATCGTGCCTCGGTGCGCCGGCTTCGGATCCGTCGCTGTCGGGGCTGCCGGGCAGCGCGCTCGGAGTCTCGGAAGGCAACTTCGCGCCGTCCCATCCCTCCCGGCCGACAGGCTCTCGCCGGCTCACGCGCGCGCAGAAGCTGAGCAGAGCGCTGCGTGCGTGCCGGCACGAGCGCCCGAGAGCGCGCAGGAGTTGCACGCGCAAGGCGCGGAGACACTTCGGGAAGGTGAGACGGTGAGGCTGCTCCCGGCAGCGGGGCGCATGCTCGGCCGGGGCGCTGCGGCGTTGCCGCTCGTGCTGCTCGTTTGCATCTCTGCGACAGGCGACTGCGAGGCCGCTCCTGCCGCCGCTCCCCGGCTGTCCGTCCGGCTGCTGGCGCTGCCCAGCCGCTTCGCGGTGGGCGATCCCACGGACGTCTACGAAGTCCTGATCACGAACACAGGCGCACGCGCGACTGCGACGAGCGAAGCGCAGCCGGTCACGGTCAGCTTCTCTGCGAGCCCGAACACCACGATCAACGGCATCACCGGAGCCGAATGGGGCGGCGCCGGCGCGGCGCTCGCCTGCACGACCAATCCCGCTACCGAACCGGCCGAATGCAAAGGAGCCTCTCCGGTTGCGCCCGATGAGACGCTCGCGATCCGGGTCGAAGTGAACGTCGAAGGGACCGGGTCGGCGCGAGCGGAAGCAACCGTGGAGGAAGCCGGCACGCCCGTCGCGAGCCAGTCGCTCGAAACGCGGATCGCCGGGGAACGAGGCGAACCCGTGCCATACGCGGTGGAATCGTTCTCGTTCGCGCCGACGGCGCCTGACGGGAACCTCGAATCGCAGGCGGGATCTCACCCCTACGAGACGACGATCTCCTTCGAGCTGCCGAGCAACGCCACGGGGAGCTTCGAAGATGCGTACCGGCCCCCCAAGAACCCGCGCATCGTCTCGATCGACCTCCCCGAAGGCTTCGTCGGGAACCCGCTCGCCGCGCCACGCTGTCCGCCGAGCGCGCTCGCGGAAGTGCGGGTGAAAGGCGGGAAACTCGTAGTGCCGTGTCCCCGAGGCAGCCGGATCGGCTATGTCGAGCTGGTCACCGGGCGAACGGCCGGCGCCGTCGGTACATACACCGACAATGGTCCCGTATCCGCGGTCTACAACCTCGATCCGGAGGCAGGCCACACGGCGGAGTTCGGCTTCGCCTTCAAAGGGTTCAGCGTCATCCTCTACGCCGATCTGATCTTCAGGGGCGGGCGCTACCAGATGCGTGTCTCGATCCCGGGCGTGCCGATCGTGAGCCTCGACGGCATCGCCCTCACGCTGTTCGGAGATCCCGGCGAGCGCAACGAAGAACCCGGCGCGACAGACGCGCTCCTGGGCAGTCCCGCGGCTTGCACAGGCGTACCGCTGCAGAGCCGTATCGAAGCGGATTCGTGGGAGTCGCCCGGAGAATGGATCGCTGCCGAGACGAACGCCTACCCGGATCTCGAAGGCTGCTCCTTGATGAGCTTCGACCCGCAACTGGAGGTGAGCCCCGAAGCCGATCCGGCGAGGCCGGCGGCAGCTGGTGTGCAGGCAGACTCGCCCGACGGCTACGCGCTGTCGGTCAAGGTGCCGGATGCGGACACGCCGTGGCCCGCGCTCGCATCGCCGGAGATACGGGACCAGACGATCACGCTCCCCGCCGGCGTCTCGCTCTCGCCCTCGGCGGCGTACGGGCTGGAAGGCTGTCCCGAAACGGGTCCCGACGGGATCGACTTCCCGCGCGGAACGTCACACCCCGACGAAGCAGGCGAAGGCGAAGCGATCGGCCCCGACGGCCTCAGCCACCTGAGCGAAGGCAACTGTCCTCCGAAATCGACGCTCGGCACCGTTGAGATCTCGACGCCGCTGCTTGCGGAGCCGCTGTCGGGGAATCTCTACCTCGCCGCGCCCGGATGCGGGGCGAGTGCACCCTGCACGCCGCAGCAGGTCGAAGGCGGCGAGATGCTCCGGCTCTTCCTTGAGGCGCACGGACCCGGGATGGACGTGAAGCTGAGGGGGTTCGTCGAAGTCGGCGGCTCGAGCGTTACGTCGGGTCTCGCGCCGGGACAGCTGCGCCTTCATCTTCAGGACAGCCCGCAGCTGCCGATCTCCGCGGTCGACATCAGGCTCGACGGAGGACCCCGCGCGTTGCTCGCAAGCCCGCAGGCATGCGGTCCGGCGAGCAGCGTCGGTGCGTTCGAACCCTGGAGCGAGCCCGCGCAGACCGCGATCACGAACAGCAGCTTCGAAGTCCTCGGGTGCGGCGCGAGCGCTCCCTTCGCTCCCGGCTTCTCGGCCGGGAGCGAGCTCCCCTTGGCGGGAGCCTCGAGTCCGTTCGCGTTGAGCCTCTCGCGCCGGGACGGGGAACAGAACCTCGGCACTCTGAGCATGACCGCGCCGGACGGCGTGGCTGCCGTCCTCTCCTCGGTTCAGCCGTGCGGCGTCGAGGCCGCCCAGCGCGTCGGCTGCCCTTCGGGAAGCTCGATCGGCCATGTGCAGGCGGCGATCGGTGTCGGGTCCCAGCCCTATTGGGAGCAGGGGCAGGCTTATCTGACGGGTCCCTACCGGGGCGCCCCGTTCGGGATCGCGATCGTCCTCTCCGCGCGGATCGGCCCGTTCGACCTCGGGCAGCTTACGATCCTCTCCTCGCTGCAGGTGGACAGCTCGACCGGCGCGTTGACGATGACCACGGATCAGCTGCCGCAGAGTCTCGACGGCATCTCACTGCGGACCCGGCAGATCGTCGTCTCGCTGGACCGGCCGGGCTTCATGGTCGACCCGACCGACTGCTCTCGGCTCGCGGTCCACGGTCGAGTGACCGGGACGCTGCCCGGTGGGTCGAGCGGATCGATCGTGGCGGTCGGCTCCCCCTATCGGGCGACGGGCTGCCGAGCTCTGCGCTTCGCGCCGAAGATCTCAGCGGTCGTCTCCGGGCGGGCGAGTCGCGCCGACGGTGCGTCGCTGAAGGTCCTCGTGACGGCGGCACCCGGCGAAGCCAACATCGGAAAGGTCAAGGTCGACCTGCCACGCCGGTTGCCTTCGCGCCAGAGCACGCTGCGGAAAGCGTGCGCGGCCGCGGTCTTCCAGGTCGATCCGGCGCGCTGCCCGGCGGGATCGCTGGTCGGGACGGCGTGGGCCGAAACGCCGCTCCTGAAGTCGAAGCTCGTCGGACCTGCGTATCTCGTCTCAAACGGCGGCGCGAGGTTCCCGGACCTCGACGTCGTCCTCCGAGCCGAAGGCGTGAAGATCGTGCTCACCGGCAACACCGACGTCAAAGGCGGGGTGACCTCGAGCGCCTTCAAAGCGCTGCCTGACGAGCGGATCAGGCGCTTCGAGCTGACGCTGCCGCGGGGGCCTCACTCTCTCCTCGGTGCGTACGCCGGAGGCCGTCACCCCTACGACCTGTGCCGCCGGCGCCTGAGGATGCCGAACATCTTCACGGGACAGAACGGTGCGGTCGTCAAACGGACGACGAAGGTCGCCGTCTCGGGCTGTCACCCGAGCAGGCGGAAGGTCGGGACCCGGCGTCGCGGGTGACAGCGGGGCCCGACCGCAGCGCCTGCGCTCAGGGGATGATCATGTTGTATTTGCTGCCGGTGCCGGCGTTGACCCTGATGCGGCCCTGGTAGGTGGCGGCGCCGCCGTTGGCTTCGATTCCAATGCCGCCGTGTTCTTCGGTGGTGCCGCTGCCGTTGTTCGTGAAGTAGGTTTTCAGCGACGACGGCGGGGCTTCGATTTCGTGGACTTCCAGTTCTTCATCGGCCGTCGCGGCGAGGGCGTTGAAGATGATTCCCGTTTTGCCGGTTTTGCCGGTGATCATCACGGTGCCGCCCGTGGGGCATTCTTCGGCCGGCGAGAGGCTCATTTCGGCCAGCGTGGTGCCTTCCTTCGGCTTCACGAGCATCGCGCTGATGCCGTTCGCGATTTCTTCTTTTTCGGCTCCGGCTTTCGTCAGGTAGACGAGTTCGATCCCCAGGTTCTTCGTTTCGAAGCTGCCGGGACGGCTGCCGTTGATTTTGCATTTTTCAAAGCTCGGCACGGTGCAGCCCGAGTATTTGAGCTTGCCTTCCGCGCCACCGGGGTTCGGCGAGTTGCTCCCGGTCAGCGCGAGCGCCGAACCCGCCACGCCGGTGCACTGGATTTCGACGCCGCTCGATCTCAACGTCTGTGTCGAGAAGGCGCTGGAGGTAACGCTGTGTGTTTCCCCGGACGTCAACGCGGCGCCGTTCACTTTCCAGCGCGTGTTGTTGGTGGAGAGCGCGTACGCCGTAGCGGCGGCGATCAGCCCGATCGACAGAAGCAGAATCAGCCACCTGCCCGTCTTCTTTTTCACGGCGCGCTCCTCTTGTGGGTCGGCGAGATCATGTCGCCAGAGCTGGTCTCCGGCGGCATCGCCCGGGTTTGAGCGGCGCGTTGAGCGTCATCGGTTCTCGCGGTTTGCAGCGCTTCAGGATCGGCAATTTCGCCGTGAGCGCTACGTGTTGATTAGCACCGCTTGGGGGTCGTGCGCAAGGAACGTCTCCCGTTCGCTGCTCTCCGGCCCCTCCAGATGCCCAAGATTCCCCGAAATCCAGCAGAATCGCCGAAAACGGATAAAAAGAAGTCAGAGACATCCTGTCCCAAACTGCGGAGTGACGGGTCGGTCGCCTCGGTCTGGGCGTCCCGCCGGCAGGTCAGGCCGCGAGCGTCTCGGTTGTGCGCTCCTCGAACTCGAAGCCCGCTTCGAGCGCGCGGCGCAGGGGGCACGTCGAGGCGACGCGTTCGAGGCGGGCGCGTTGATCGGGGCTGAGGCCCGGCGGAAGCTGCAGCTCCACGACGGCCCGCCGGGGGGTGCTCGCGGGGTCGTAGTCGACGCGGACGCTCGGCTCGCCGATCTCCCAGCCGCGGTTGCGGGCGTACATCGCGACCATCGTCGCGACGCACGAGGCGAGCGCGGCGGGGAGGAGCTCGTGGGGGGTCGGCCCGGCGTCGAGCCCGCCGAGGCGCTCGGGCTCGTCGGTGAGGATCGTGTGGCGACCGTTGACGACCACCTGCTGGGCGAGGCCCGCCCCGCTCGGGGTGCTGCTTGCGGTCATGTGGGCCGGCGCGGTCGCGGCGGGCTTCGCGCTGGTCTCGAGTGTCTCGGTCATCTGCGGCTTCCCATCTCTCGACGCTGTCGATCGCTGACAACGATACTAGCACACAACTACACAGTTGTGACATATGGGAACGTGGGCTTCCGGGCCTCTGCCGGGATCTTCCCGTCCTTACGCGCTCGGCTCCTAGCGGGGGTCGTCGCGGTCGAGGTTCCAGTGGCGCGAGACCGAGCACATCCACATCCACGGCTCCTCGTCGGCTCCGTGCATGCGGGGAGAGAGGAAGAACCGCGTGATCGTCCGCTGGCCGCCCTCGTGGTCGCCGTAGAGGAGGTCGACGGTGATCCCGGGCCCGTCCGCGATCGCGGCTTTCAGCGGCCCAAGCAGCGGGTCGTCGGGCTCGCGAACCGCGGCCTGCCAGAAGCTCACGTCGCCGGCCGGGACGTACAGGTCGCGGCCGTGGCGGCGGAAGTCCTCGACCGGCGGTGGCGCGACGTCGCCGGTGATGCGTTCGGCGTGCACGTGCCAGCCGTGCAGGACCGCGAGCCCCTGCGCGACGTTTCGCAACCCCAGCGCCATGTAGACGTGCCCCTCGTGCTCTTGGACGACCGCGAGGCCGTCGCGGACGCGCACCCAGTGGTTGTCCACGAAGCCGATCTTCTGCGGCGGATCCTCGGGGCGCGCGTTGAAGAGGACCGGCCGCAGACCCACCATCAGCGCCTCCTCGGAGACGCGCGCGGCGCGGTTGGCCGAGCGCGTCGAGGAGAACGTGGCGACGGCGAGGATCAGCGTCCCGCCGGCGGTCGCGAGGGAGGCGATCGTGCTTGTGTCGGCCACGGGCCGCAGGCTATCCCGCCGCGGGCCGGTACGCCTCCGTCCGTCGAAAGCCCCGCGCGCCCTGGCGGACGGCGATCTGGCGCGTCACACCTCCGGGACCGGCGTCGCCTCCCGCGGGTCGATGCCGAAGCGCCGCTGGTACTCCCCGTTCAGCTCGCTCCACCCCTCGGGGAGGTTCCGCGCGCTGCCCTTGTCGGGCACCTCGCTCCCGTCGAGGAGCGCACCGAGCGCGAGCAGGCAGACGTGCCACCCGGCACCGTCGCGGGCGGCCTTCATCCGGTCGGCGAAGCAGTGCTCGAGCGTCAGCAGGCAACCCCCGTCGCGCTCGGCGAGCGTCCACCGCAGCTCGTCCTCGCCCCACGTATAGGAGAGCAGCGAGGGCTCCTCGCACTCGAGGACCCTGCCGCTGCCCATCTCCGGGGTGCCCGGCGATGGCAGGAACTCGACCGTCGCACCCGCGACGGGCTCGAACAGGAACGGCGTCGGGTGCCACGCCGCGAGCTCCCCGCGCTCGGTCAGCGCCCGCCAGACGCGCTCGCGCGGGTGTCCGAGGACGCGCTCGAAGCGGAGCACAGAGCGCCCGTCGCGCTCCAGCAGCACCGCATGCTCATCCGGCATCGTCTTCTCCTTGTTCGTCGAGGTGATTCTCCAGGGCGGTCAGGCCGCGCTGCCACATCAGCACGTAGGGGGTCAGCCAGCGCGCCAGCTCGGCGAAGCCCTCGGCGCGCAGCCCGTAGAGCCGACGGCGTCCGTCGACGCTCGACTCGACCAGCCCCGCCTCGCGCAGCACCCGCAGGTGACGCGAGGTGTTCGGCTGGCTCAGGCCGGCCCCCCGCGCGAGCTCGCCCACCGGCCGGGGGCCGTCGAGCAGCTGATCGAGCAACCTGCGGCGCGCCGGCTCGGCGACGACATCGAACGCTCCCTGGTCCATCCCTATATATAATCATATATTTATATAAGTGGCTGAACATTTTTCGGGGCGTTGTCGATCGGACGGCGCGCCGTTCGTCTCGAAGGTGTCATTACTCTGCGAAAGGAGGCCACATGCAATACCTGGTCCAGATCTTCACCGGCGAGTCGATGGGCGCCTGGGAGCGTCTCTCCGAGGATGAGAAAACGTCGATCACCCAGGAGTACTTCGCGATCTCCGAAGCGCCGGGCGTCACAGGCGGGGCGCAGCTTCAGCCGCCCGAGACGGCGACGACGGTGCGCGTGCAGGACGGTCGCACGCTGACGACCGACGGGCCGTTCGCGGAGACCAAGGAGGCGCTCGGGGGCTACTACCTGTTCGAGGCCGAGGACCTCGACGCGGCGATCGAGCTGGCCGCTCGCATTCCCGCGGCCCGACTCGGCGGGGCGGTCGAGGTGCGACCGCTGGTGGCGCGCTGATCGAGGAGCTGTTCCGCGAGCAGTGGGGCAGGGTGCTCGCCGCGCTGGTCGGCTACCTCGGCGACTTCGATCTCGCCGAGGAGGCCGCCCAGGAGGCGTTCGCGGTCGCCGCCGAGCGCTGGCCGCGCGAGGGCGAGCCGGCGAATCCCGCCGCCTGGCTGATCGTGACGGCGCGCAACCGCGCGATCGACCGGATCCGCAGGGAGCGCACCCTGGCCGCCCGCGCCCGGCTGCTGGAGGCGCCCGAGGCCTTCGAGGAGGAGCCCGAGGTGGACGAGCAGTTCCCCGACGAACGCCTCGAGCTGATCTTCACGTGCGCCCACCCGGCGCTCGGGCTGGACGCGCAGGTCGCGCTGATCCTGCGCTCGCTCGGCGGGCTCTCGACGGGTGAGATCGCGCGGGCGTTCCTCGTCTCGGAGGCGACGATGGCGCAGCGGCTCGTCCGCGCCAAGCGCAAGATCCACGGCGCCGGGATCCCGTTCAGGATCCCCCCGCCGCACATGCTCCCCGACCGCCTGGCGGCGGTGCTGGCGGTCGTCTACCTGATCTTCAACGAGGGCTACGACAGCCAGCCCCAGCTCGCCGAGGAGGCGATCCGGCTCGGCGCGAGCCTCGCCGAGATGATGCCCGACGAGGCCGAGGTCCACGGCCTGCTCGCGCTGATGCTTCTGACGGAGTCCCGCCGCGCCGCGCGGCTCGTGGACGGCGAGCTCGTCCTGCTCGCCGACCAGGATCGCGCGCTGTGGAACGCCGATCGGATCGGGGCCGGGCTGGCGGCCCTCGGGCGGGCGCGCGCGCTGCGCGGGGCCCCGTCGCCCGGGGCCGGGCCGAGCGGCGGGCCCTACGCGATCCAGGCCGAGATCGCGGCCCTGCACGCCGCGCCGGTCCGTGACTGGGGGCTGATCGCCGAGCGCTACGAGGAGCTCGCCGCCCTCACAGGCTCGCCGGTCGTCGCGCTCAACCGCGCGGTCGCGCTGGCCGAACGGGACGGGCCCCAGGCGGGCCTCGACGCGATCGCCGCGATCGACCTCGACGGCTACCAGTACCTGCACGCCGCCCGCGCGGAGATGCTGCGGCGGCTAGGGCGCACCGAGGAGGCGCGCTCCGCGTTCCTCCGCGCGCTCGAGCTTGCGCGCTCCGAGCCCGAGCGGCGCTTCCTTCAGAGGCGGATCGGCGAGCTCTAAAGCCGGGCGGGGCTCAGACGAGCACTTCGTCGGCGGTGGCGATCGTGCGCAGGTGCTCGCCGACGCCGGTCACGCTAAGCAGACGCTGAACCTGCTGCGAGCCGGGCGTCACCGCGAACTCCTGGCCTCGGCGCCAGCACTGCTCCCGCGCCGCGAGGATGATCCGCAGCCCGGTCGAGTCCAGAAACGTCAACCCCTGGAGGTCGAGCACGACGGTCTTCGTCCCGCTCAGGTCGGGGCTCTCGATCGAGCTCTGGAGCAGCGGGGCGTTTGCCATGTCCAGTTCGCCCTCGAGCTTCACGATGACCCGGTCGCTCTCCTGGCGCAGATCGATGTGGAGCTGCTCGGTTGCCCCCATGGGCGTGATTCTAGCCACACGTCCCCGTGCTGACGCAAGCCCCGCAGCGCGGTTCCCGGCCTGCTGGTTCGAGTTCAGACAAATCGCTTGTGGAGGCGCACGAGCGTCCCCGCCGGACCGGTCCCGATCTCGACGAGGTCGCACAGCTGCCGCGCGATCCACAGGCCGCGGCTTTCGGCGGCCGCGTCTCCCGGCTGCTCGCTGCCGATGCTGGGATCGGAGAGGCGCCCGGCGTCCTGAACTTCGCAGACGAGCGCCTCGACCGTCCGCCACAGGCGCAGCATTCCGACCCCCCCGCCGTGGCGGACGCTGTTGGTCGCGAGCTCGTGGACGGACAGGACGAGATCGTCCGCCGCCTCCTCGGGCATCGTCTCCCGCGCGGCCCAGCCGGCGACGAGGCGCCTCAGCTCATAGAGGTCCTCGGCCGCGAACGGGATCTCCCAGAGGTCGCCCCGGGGGACGTCGGGCGCGGCCCCGGGCACGGGCCCCCCGGTCCGAGGGGGAGGGACGGCGGGCATCGCGGCCACGGGCCTCACGGCGTCCGGGCTACCAGCGGCCATACCAGCGCCGCCGCCCGCCGCCCACCGGCGCGCCGCCGATGAAGAAGCCGATCAGCCACAGCAGCACGGCGAAGATCAGGACGTACCAGAGCACGTGTGCGGCGAACCCGAGGCCGCCGAGCAGCAGGAGTATCAGCACGAGCGCGACGAGCGCGACCATTGTGCACCTCGCTTTCCCTGGTCGGTGCGCGGCGCGGAGCCAGTGGTGTCCGCGGCGCACCACTGAGATGCCCGCAAGACGCGCGCTCCAAACCAGATCCGGCTTCCTGCACGGCCATCGTTCGAGCTCCGTCTTGGACGAATTGGCAGTCCTCGAAGGTTGCGTGTTTAGACCTCGCGTTTGGGGGCAAAGACGGACTATCAGTGTCGCCCTGCGGACGGTCAGCCGCGCGCCCCCTGCGGCTGCCGTCTCACCGGGGGTGGCAGTGAGTGGCATGTCGGCCGGTCCGCCCCGACGCGGATCGGTCGGCATGCCGCGTAGTTTCAGTGGGGCGACACCGACGCGCCTGGCCGAGACCGAGCGCGTGCTCGCGTGCGTGCTGCGCTCGACGACCAACGGGGTCGCGTTGAGCGACCCCGAGACGGCCGTCATGCACGAGGTCAACGACGCCTTCTGCCGCTTCGCGGGCCGTTCGCGCGAGGAGCTGATCGGAAAGGTGGCGACCGACTACACCGAGATCCGAGGCACGCGGGACCGCAAGCGGCTGGTCGACGAGGTGCTCCGCAACGGCGTCGTCGAAGGCACCGAGTTCCTGATGCGCAGGCCCGACGGGAGTGTCGCGCACGGCCGCTCGACCTCCTACTACATCGCCCTCGGCGGCGAGCGGCTCGTGCTCGCGATCATCGAGGACGTCACGCCGTCCTGACGCGCGAGAAGAGGGGCCGCCGAGGCCGAGGCCGGGGCCGGGGCCGGGCCGCTAGCCGCGCTGGGCGAGCTTCAGGTCCAGCACCTCCGCGGAGCCCGCCGCCGAGACCTCGTGGCCGTCGGCCAGCCGCTCGAGCACGGGGCCGAGCCCGTCCATCGCCGCCGCTCCGAACAGGGCGCCCGCGCGTCCCGTCTGCAACGGGCCGATGCGGATCTCCAGGTGGCGCGGGGCGACGCTGACGCCGACCCCGAGGTGTCCGGCGCTGGTCGAGCCGTCGGCGTGAGCGACGAGCGCGTCGGCCAGCAGCTGGGTGTCGGAGATGCGGTCGGTCGAGAAGTAGGCACGCGCGGCGAGCGTCGAGAGCACGCGGGGGACGACCCCGCGGGCCACCGAGGTCGGGCCGACGGTCATCAGCGTCACGTCGCCCGGGGTCCCGTGGTCGATCGCCTCCAGCTCCGCTCCTTCCTCGGCCCCGCTCTCCTCCGGGGGTTCGGCCGGGGCGGCGTCGAAGTGCATCGCCACCTCGGTCCCGCCGCCCGGGACGTCGCGGAACTCGACGCTGTCGCTGAGCGCCTGGATGACCGGCAGGCCGATGCCGCCCGAGACCTCCTCGACCGTCTGCACGCCGGGCCGGATGCCCGAGCCGTGGTCGCGGACGGTCGCGTCGAGCCCGTTCTCGTGGGCGGCGAGTTCGACCTCGAACGGTCCTTCGCCGCCCTCGTAGGCGTGTAGGACGACGTTGTTGCACGCCTCGGTCACCGCCGTCGAGACGTCGTTCAGCGCGATCGGGTCGAGCCCGACGGCCTCCGCGAGCCCGCTCAGCGCCTGGCGCACCAACAGGACGTTCTCCGCCCGGTTGGAGAGCCTCAGCCGGACGTTCGGCGCCCCGGCCACAAACCCTCCGGCCTGGACACTCGAACGCGCCGGTGCCTTCTCAGGCCGGCTTCCTCGAGCGGTATGTGCACCATCGATGGTTCTCGCTCAGCGCGCCTGGGCGGGCGCGTCGGTCAGTGCGCGCAGCTGGTCCAGCGAACGGCGCAGCAGGCGCGACACCTGCATCTGCGAGATCCCGACACGCTCGGCGATCTCGGTCTGGGTGAGGTCCTCGACGAAGCGCAGCTGGAGCACCAGGCGATCGCGCGGCGGCAGGTGCCCGAGCGCCGAGCTGACGGTCGCGTCGAGCTCGACGAGCTCGTAGCGCTCGTCGTCGCGGCCGATCGTGTCGCCGTAGGGGACGACGTCGTCATCGCCGCCGCCCCGCGGGGCGTCGAGCGAGACCGTCTCATAGGCGCGGATCGCCTGCAGCGCGTCGATCACGTCCTCGACGTCGATCTCCAGGTACTGGGCAAGCTGGTTGGCGGTCGGCGCGCGGCCGGTCTCGTTGGAGAGGCGCTCCTGGGCGTCGCGCACCTTCAGCGCGCGCTCCTGGGCGCCGCGCGGGACGTGGATGGCCCAGCCCGAGTCGCGGAAGTAGCGGCGCATCTCGCCGAGGATCGTCGGCACCGCGTAGGACTGGAAGGGGTGGCCGCGCTCCGCGTCGTAGCGGTCGATCGCCTTCAGCAGGCCCAGCGAGGCGACCTGGAGCAGGTCCTCGAACGGCTCCGAGGAGCGGCCGTAACGGCGCGCGAGGCTGCGCGCCAGCGGCATGAAGCGGCGCACGAGCTCCTCACGCGCGCTCTCGTCCTCCCGGCGCTGCCAGCGCTCGAACAGCTGGGCGACCTCGGCCTGCGCGTTCGGCGCGTGCCCGGCTCGTGATCCGATGGATGGGGTGACGGCCGTGGTTGGCATCCTCAGCTCCCTTCGTCGGTTCCCTTGACAGCTGACCTTCAGACGTTTCCGCTAGCTTCATCATTCTACGCACCTACGCGAGGTTTGGATGCCCTGTCCAGTCAGCGTTCAAACATCCGTCGATGTGTAAACCGGCCGGGCGCGGCGGTTTCACGGCGTCCGCGGCGCGGCGGCCTCGCCAAATCGATCATCTAGGCTCACCCCATGGCCGCCGAGGCGCCGCCCCCGATCGCCGCGATCATCGCCGAGCGCACCGGCCAGGAGCTCGAGCTCAACGACCGCTACCTGAACCCCCAGATGGGGCGGATCCTGCGCACGCTCGGCTTCGACAAGGTGTGGACCGGCGGCGAGGGCGCCCACCTGATCGACGACCGCGGCGAGCGCTACCTGGACCTGTTCGGCGGCTACGGCGTGTTCGCGATCGGCCGCAACCACCCGACCGCGGTCGCGGCCGTGCGGGAAACGATGGAGGCGCAGACCGCCAACATGCCCCAGCTCGGCGTGACGCTCCTGAGCGGCGTCCTCGCCGAGCAGCTGCTCGGGCGTGTGGGTGGGCGGGCCTCCAAGAACCTCGCCGCGATGGTCCCGGCCAACACGGGAACCGAGGCCGTCGAGGCCGCGATCAAGGTCTCGCGCGCGGCCACCGGACGGCCGCGCGTGCTGTACGCCGAGCACGCCTTCCACGGGCTCACGCTGGGCTCGCTGTCGCTCAACGGGAACGCCGAGTTCCGTGAGGGCTTCGGGCCGCTGCTGCCAGGCTGCGAGGCGGTTCCCTTCGGCGACGCCGCGGCGCTCTCCGCCCAGCTCGAACGGGGGGACGTCGCCGCTTTCGTCGTCGAGCCGATCCAGGGCAAGGGGGTCAACCTCCCCCCGCCCGGCTACCTCGCCGAGGCCCAGCGGCTCTGCCGAGAGACGGGCGCTCTGTTCGTCTGCGACGAGGTGCAGACCGGGATCGGGCGCACGGGGCGCTTCCTCGCGCTCGAGCACTGGGACCTGGAACCGGACATGGTCTGCCTCGCGAAGGCGCTTTCCGGCGGGCTCGTCCCGATCGGCGCGCTGCTCGTCTCCCGCGCGGCGTTCGAGAAGGTCTTCGACGGGATGGAGCGGGCCGTCCGCCACGGCTCGACCTTCGGCGGCAACGACCTCGCCGCCGCGGCCGCCCTGGCGACCCTGCGCGTGCTCGACGAGGAGGGCCTGGTCGAGCGCGCCGAGCGGCTCGGGCGCCTGCTGCTTGAGGAGACGGAGCCGCTCGTGGAGGAGTTCGAGGTCGTCCGCGAGGTTCGCGGGCTCGGGCTGATGTGGGCGATCGAGTTCGGTCCCCCCGCCGGGGCCGTCGGGCGGCGCCTGTGGGAGACCGTCGAGCGCCGCCAGCCGGGGCTCTTCTCGCAGCTGATCACCGTCCCGCTGTTCCACGAGCACCGCATCCTCTGCCAGGTCGCGGGCCACCACATGAACGTGATCAAGGCGCTCCCAGCCCTGACGGTCTCAGAGGATGAGATCCGCCGCTTCGCGGCCGCTCTGCGGCAGACCGTCGCGGCGGCCGAGCGCTACCCCGCGGCGCTCGCGCGGTTCGGCATGCGCACCGGCCTGCGCGCGGGCCGCGCCCTGCGCTGAGGCGGCGGCTCGGAGCGGGCCGCCCTACCTCGCCGCCGTGAACACGTCCTGGCCGAAGCGCGGCGCTCCCGCCGCGTCCGCCAGCGCGGGCAGGCCGAGCAGCTGCTCCCAGCTCGCCAGCGAGGAGTAGTGGTTGTAGTCGGTGCTCACGACCGTTCCGGGAGCTATGTAGGGGGAGAGCAGGACCGCGCCGACGCGACCGCCGCCGGGCCCGCTTATCCCCGGCAGCGGGGAGCCCGGGCCGGGTTCCTCCCCGCAGCACGCCGAGGAGTCCGATTCCGGCCCGTCGGACTCGTCGAAGACGATCTCGATCAGGCCCTTCGCGAAGGCCTTCGAGGCCTCGATCTTCGGGACCCAGGTTTCGAGGAACCCGTCGATGTCGGCGAGCGCCGACGTGCTGGCGGTTTGGTTGGTGCAGGGGAAGTCGTGCCCGTCTTCGCAGAGGTTCGGGGTGACGAACGAGAGCGCGGGCACGCGGCCCGGGTGCTGCAGGTCGCTCGCGAGCCCCGTCTCGCCCTTCAGCGCGGCCGCGGGCATCGTCCCGTCGGGGGCCCCCAGCGCCACGACGTGCGCGTCGCAGTAGGACTGCGAGTCGATCACGGAGTGGAAGTAGACGAACGGGTCGTGGCGCGTGGCGTAGCCGTCGCCCGCCTCGGCCTTCTGGGTTTCGTCGACCGAGCCGACCGCGGGATGTCCGCATGCGGCCGTCTCGCGATTGGGGTCGTTGCCCATGTCCTGCTGGTAGGCCTTCCAGTTGCGCCCGGCGGCGCTCAGCTGGGTGCCGACGTTCTGCACCCCGGCGGGGTAGACGCAGCCCTCGCCCGTCTCGACCCCGCTCGGCAGCGTCGTCGCCGCGGCGAAGTCGCTGAAGATCTGGCAGTCGGCCTGGTTCTCGACGTTCGGCGGCTGCCCCGAGACGAGCGAGACGTAGTTGTCGTTGCTCTCGTGGCCGGTCGCGTAGTAGTTCTCGAGCAGCGCGCCCTGGGCGGGCAGCGTCTGCGCGAGGTAGGGGTCGGCGGCCGGATCCCCGAAGGTCGATTCGTAGCTCTCGTTCTCGAGCACGATCACGAACACGTGCTTGACCTTCGGGAGCTTGAAGGGGCGCGTGCGGGCGGCCGCGTCGCCGGCCGGCACCAACGAGACCGCGAGCGCCGCGAGCAGCGACGCCGGCGCGACGACGCGAGCGCGCCTCACGATCCCACCCCGGCGGGCACGGGCGGTTCTGTCACGGTCGAGGGCGGTTCCAGCAGCGCGGGCCTGGAGAAGTCGAGGAAGTCCTCGACGGTGCGCGCGTTCGCGTCGCGGTAGGTGAGGGCCGGGAGGTTCCACTTCTTCTCGATCGTCGCCAGCACCGAGGTGTGGTCGTGAACGGCGTTCGTGACCGCGTTCGGCCGCGAGTACGGGGAGGCGACGACCGCGGGGACGCGCGGCCCGTAGAGGTCGTAGCCGCCCGGCGCGTCGCCGGGCCCGAGGGTGGGCGGGATCGAGTCTGGCGCGATCGCGGCGGGAGGCGGCACGTGGTCGTAGTACCCGCCGTGCTCGTCATACATGTAGATCAGCAGCGTGCGCGGCCACGCGGGGGAGTCGAGCACGGCCCTGACCGTCTTGTAGGCCCAGTACTCGCCGTAGGACATGTCCTGCGGGTTCTCCTCGTCGCCGCCGGCGGTTTCGAGCTTCGCGCCGAGCGCTTCCAGACCGGGCACCGTGGCTAGCCCCGCGCCGACTTCGCTGAGCGCGCCGAACTCGGGGTCCACGAAGCTCACGGCCGGCAGCGTGCCGGCCGCGCAGTCGAGCAGGAACTGGGGATAGGTCGCGAGGTTGCCCGGGTGCTTCTCGACGATCGAGGGGATGATCGCGGTCTGGGGCAGGTCGGTGAAGTAGTTGCGCCAGCTGACCCCGTAGGCGTGCAGGCGGTCGAAGATCGTCCCGTTCGGAGGCGGCGGATCCTGCAGGCTCTGCGAGTCGGTCGAGACGTTCCCGTAGGCGGTTCCCGCCATCAGGAAGCGGCGGTTCGGGTATGTCTGGCACGGCGCCGAGCAGAACCAGCGGTTGGCGAGCGTGAACGTGCGCGCGAACGAGTAGGCGAACGGCAGCTGCTGCTCGGTCCAGTAGCCCATCGGCTGGGTCGATCCGGTCGAGCGCACGAAGCCGTCCATGCGCCCGCCGTCGATCTGCTCGTGGGTCGCGTTCCAAGACTGCGAGACGCCGTGGCCCTGGGCGGTGTTCGTGAAGGCGAACGAGGAGACCGGCCCTTCCGGCCCCGGGTTCCAGTTGCGCGCCTCGCCGCGGCCGTTCAGCTTCAGGCCGTGCGCCTTCGGCTGGCCCGAGCGGTGCAGCGCGCCGAGCAGGTTGTCGAAGGAGTGGTTCTCCATCATCACGACGACGACGTGGTCGAAGCGCATCGCTTCGTCGACCGTTCCCGCCGGGCGGCTGGGGTCGGGAAGGCTGCCGGGTACGCGCAGCGGGCGCGCGAGCGCGGCGGCGGCCCGCAGGAGCGGCGTGCCGGCGGCCAGGCCGGCGGCGGCTACGCCTCCGTGGCGGAGCAGTGTGCGGCGGGTGATCGGGTGCTGCTCGAAGGGCTCAGGCATCGGTCTCCTCCTCTGTGTGGCGCGCGGCGGCGCCGTCGGTGGCGAGGTCCGGCCCCCAAGCCGGTGTGATCGTGTTTCCCACCTGCCAAGCGCGACTCGTGAAGATCTCGTTAGCGCCGTTACCCGCGCGCGGGCGGTTTTTCACCGCGCGCCGGGAGGAGGGGCCGCACGCCGCTAGCCTGTCGGGCCGTGCTCAGCATCAGAGACGACATCCGAAACGTCGCGATCGTGGCCCACGTCGACCACGGCAAGACGACCCTGGTCGACGCCATGCTGTGGCAGTCCGGGGCGTTTCGCGTCGGCCAGGACGTCGCCACGCGGGTGATGGACTCGATGGACCTCGAGCGCGAGAAGGGCATCACGATCCTCGCGAAGAACACCTCGCTCCAGTACAAGGGCGTGAAGCTGAACATCATCGACACGCCCGGCCACGCCGACTTCGGGGGCGAGGTGGAGCGGGGCCTGACGATGGTCGACGGCGTGCTGCTGCTGGTCGACGCCTCCGAGGGGCCGCTGCCCCAGACCCGCTTCGTGTTGCGCAAGGCGCTCGAGGCGGGGCTGCCGGTGATCCTCGTCGTCAACAAGGTCGACCGCCCCGACGCCCGCGTCGCGGAGGTCGTCGACGAGGTGTACGAGCTGTTCCTCGACCTCGACGCCGACGAGCACCAGATCGAGTTCCCGATCGTCTACTGCAACGCCAAGGCCGGCGTCGCCTCGCTCGACTACGCACCCGGCGACAAGCTCGACTCCGGTGACCTCCAGCCGCTGCTGGACCTGCTGCTGGCGCGCATCCCGGCGCCGACGTATGACTCCGACGCGCCGCTGCAGGCGCTGGTCACGAACCTCGACGCGTCGCCCTACGTCGGCCGCCTGGCGATCTGCCGCGTGCGCAACGGCGTGATCCGCAAGGGGCAGCAGATGGCCTGGTGCCGCGCCGACGGCTCGATCGAGAAAGCACAGGTCGCCGAGCTGTACGTGACCGAAGCGCTCGACCGCGTCGACGCCGCCGAAGCGGGCCCCGGGGAAATCATCGCCGTCGCCGGCATCGCCGAGGTGACGATCGGCGAGACGCTGGCCGACCCCGGCGACCCGCGCCCGCTGCCCGTCATCACCGTCGATGAGCCGGCGATGTCGATCACGATCGGCGTCAACACCTCGCCACTGGCCGGAAAAGACGGCACCAAGATCACGGCCCGCCAGATCAAGGCGCGGCTCGACCAGGAGCTGATCGGCAACGTCTCGCTGCGCGTCGAGGAGACCGATCGCCCGGACACCTACGAGGTGCAGGGCCGCGGCGAGCTGCAGCTCGCGGTGCTGGTCGAGATGATGCGCCGAGAGGGCTTCGAGCTGACGGTCGGACAGCCGCACGTCGTCGAGCGGGTGATCGACGGCAAGCGCCACGAGCCGGTCGAGCGGCTGTCCGTCGACGTCCCCGAGGAGCACGTCGGCACCGTCACGCAGCTGCTCGCGGCGCGAAAAGGCCGCATGGAGCACATGACCAACCACGGCACCGGCTGGGTGCGGATGGACTATCTCGTGCCGGCGCGGGGGCTGATCGGCTTTCGCACGGAGTTCCTGACGGAAACGCGCGGCACCGGGATCATGCACCACGTCTTCGACCGCTGGGAGCCGTGGGCGGGGGAGCTCTTGACCCGCCAGAGCGGCGTGCTGGTCGCGGACCGCCGCGGCGAGACCGTCACGTTCTCGCTGTTCACCCTGCAGGAGCGGGGCTCGCTGTTCGTCGGGCCGGGTGAGGAGGTCTACGAGGGGATGATCATCGGCGAGAACGCCCGCTCGGAGGACCTCGATGTCAACCCGGTCAAGGAGAAGCACCTCACGAACATGCGCTCCTCCACCTCCGACGTGCTCGTCCGCCTCGACGCGCACCGCAAACTGACCCTCGACGAGGCCCTTGAGTTCGTGCGCGAGGACGAGGCCGTCGAGGTGACGCCGTCGGCGGTGCGGATGCGCAAGGTCGTGCTGCCGAAGGTCGAACGACTGAAGGCGATGCGGGCCGCGCGTAAATGAGCGGCGATGCGGGCCGCGCGTAGACGAGCGGCGATGCGGGCCTCGCGTAGATGAGCGGCGATGCGGGCCGCGCGTAGATGAGCGGCGGTCCCGTGCCCGGCGCAGGCGGCACCGGCGTCGAGCTGCGCGAGCTGAGGAAGTCCTTCGCCGGGCCGGACGGGCCGGTCAGGGCGGTGCGCGGCGTCGAGGTCTCGATCGCGGCCGGCGAGACGGTCGCCCTGCTCGGCCCCAACGGCGCCGGGAAGTCGACGACGATCGACATGCTGCTCGGCCTGCTCGACCCCGACGGCGGAACCGTCAGCGTCTTCGGCCGACCGCCCCGCGAGGCCGTGGCGGCGGGGGCGGTCGGGGCGATGCTCCAGAGCGGGGCGCTGATCCGCGACCTGTCCGTCCGCGAGCTGATCGCGATGATGGCCTCGCTGTACCCGGCGCCACTCGCGGTCGAGGAGGTGCTCGAGCTGACGGGGGCGAGCGAGTTCGCCGCGCAGCGCACCCAGAAGCTCTCGGGCGGGCAGACCCAGCGGGTCCGCTTCGCGGTCGCGATGGTCAGCGACCCGAGCCTGCTGGTGCTCGACGAGCCGACCGTCGCGATGGACGTCGAGAGCCGTCACGCGTTCTGGAGCACGATGCGCCGCTTCGCCGCGCGCGGGCGCACGATCGTGTTCGCGACTCACTACCTAGAGGAGGCCGACGCCTACGCCGACCGGGCGGTGCTGATGGCCCACGGGCGCATCGTCGCCGACGGCCCGACGAACGAGATCAAGGCGATGGTCGCCAGCCGCACGATCAGGGCGACCCTGCCGGCTGTCGGGGAGGCGGAGCTGCTCGCCCTGGCGGGCGTCAGCGCGGCCGAGCGCCGCGGCGAGACGGTCGCGCTCGTCTGCTCGGACTCCGACGCCGCGATCCGGGCGCTGCTCGCCGCGCACCCCGAGGCCCGCGACATCGAGATCGCGGCCGCGGGCCTCGAGCAGGCGTTCCTCGCCCTGACCGGCGACGCCGCCGCCGCCGAGCAGGCGGACCCGCCCTCCCTGCAGGCGCCGCGATGAGCGCGCTGACCTACACCCGCTACGAGCTGCTGCGGACGCTGCGCAACCGCCGCTTCCTGCTCCTGTCGCTGATCTTCCCGTTGATCCTGTACTTCGTCGTCGCCGGGCCGCGCGCCCACGATCGCGTCGAAGGCACCGCGATCTCGTGGGCCCTCTACTACATGGTCGGGCTCGCCTCGTTCGGGACGATGAGCGCGATGCTCTCCTCGGGCGCGCGGATCGCGACTGAGCGCCAGGCCGGGTGGAACCGCCAGCTGCGGATCACCCCGCTGCGACCCTTCGCCTACTTCAGGGCGAAGGTCCTGACCGGCTACATGATGGCCCTGATCAGCCTTGCCGCCCTCTACGTCGCGGGCGTCGCGCTCGGCGTCTCGCTGGCCGGCTCGCAGTGGCTCGAGCTGACCGCGCTGATGCTCGCCGGCCTGGTCCCGTTCGCGGCGCTGGGGATCACCCTCGGCCACCTGCTGACGCCCGATTCGATCGGCCCCGCGATGGGCGGGGGGATCTCGCTGCTGGCCCTGCTCGGGGGGACGTGGTTCCCGCTCGGGCACAGCGGCTTCCTCTTCCACCTCGCCCAGTACCTGCCCTCCTACTGGCTCGTCCAGGCCAGCCACGTCGCGCTCGGCGGGGCGCCCTGGCCGCTCAAAGGCTGGCTGGTGATCGCGGCCTGGACGGCGATCCTCGCGCGGGTGGCGCAGCGCGCCTACCGGCGTGACACAGGCCGTGTGTAGCGGCTAGGGTTTCTTGTGTTCACCCCCCGAGCAGGGCACGAGCGAATCGCCGAGGGCCTCGCTCCCTGCGCCTCGAACAGGAGTCTCAGATGAATCGACTGACGCGTCTGTGCGCGCTGGGCACCGCTGGTCTCGCGGCGATCGTCCTCGCGCTCGCGCTGCCCGCGGGCGTCCTCGCGGTCGCCGCGACGCCGAAGTACACGAAGGAGAGCAAGCAGGCCTACGAAGCGCAGCTGAACAAGGGCGAAATCGCGGAAGCCGTCTTCAACAAGCCGGTGCGGAGCCTGCGCCTGACGCTGAAGGACGGCAGGCACGTCCTCTACACCTACGAAAAGAAAGGCTCCAAGGCGCTGGAAGAACAGCTCAGCGCCAAGGGCGTCGCCGTCACCCAGCTGAAGGGCACCGGCAAGAAGAAGCACAAAGCCGCCAAACACAAACGCCTCTACATCGCGGTGGGCGTCGTCGTCGTGCTCGTGCTGGCGGGTGGCGCGTTGCTGCTGGCGCGGCGCCGGCGCCTCGGCGGCGACTGAGCGCTCCTCGCCCCACGTCGGGTCGCGAGCCCGCCCGGGCCGCTCAGTAGAGCGGCCGCCGGGCGGGCGTGCGCCGGCGCGCCCGCCCGGCGCCGTGCTGGAGGTGCACCGCGGCCTTCAGGTCCTTCGCGAGCATCCCCGCCATGTCGCGCGAGAAGTTCTCCTTGACGACCATCCGCAGCACCGTCACGTCCTCGGCGTTCGGCGGCAGCGTGTAGGCGGGCACGATCCAGCCCCGCTCGCGCAGCAGGTGCGAGAGCAAGGTCAGATCGGTGCGCTCCGGGTCCTGGGCGCGCACCGCCACGATCGGGAACTCCGAGCCGTCGGAGATCAGGGTGAGGCCGTCGATCTCCTGAACTTTGCCGGCCAGGGCGACGGCGTTGGAGAGCACGGTTCGGACGATCTCCCGGTAGCCCTCCAGGCCGAGCCGCAGGAAGGCGAAGTACTGCAGGATCACCGACGAGGAAGGCCGCGAGAAGTTCAGCGAGTAGTTCGGCATGTCTCCGCCGAGGTAGTTGATGTGGAAGACGAGCTCCTCGGGCAGGTCGGAGGCGTCGCGGAACACGACCGTTCCCATGCCCGGGTAGACGAGCCCGAACTTGTGGTTCGAGACGTTGATCGAGCGCACCGAGGCGAGCCTGAAGTCCCATTCCTGCTCGGGTCGCGCGAACGGCGTGATGAAGCCTCCCGAGGCGGCGTCGATGTGCAGCGGCACGCGCCATCCGCGTTCGGACTCCACACGCGTGAGCAGCTCGTCGATCGAGCCGAGATCGTCCTGCTGGCCGGTGAAGGTCGTGCCGAGCAGCCCGGCCACGCCGATCGTGTGTTCGTCGATCAGCGGCTCGACCTGCTCGGCGGAGATCGTGTAGCGGTCCTTCTCCATCGGGATCACCCGCGCCTCGACTTCGAAGTAGCGCGCGAACTTCTCCCAGCAGGTGTGGACGTCGGCGCCGATCACCATGTTCGGCCTCTCGACCGGCTCGCCGTCGCGCTCGCGCCGGCGCTGCCAGGAGCGCTTGTGGGCGAGCATCGCGAGCATGATCGCCTCCGAGGAGCCGATCGTCGCGGTGCCCGTCGGACGCTCGTGCGCGGGAGCGTGGAACAGCCGGCCGATCATCGAGACGACGCGCCGGTGCACCTCCTCGGTCTGCGGGTACTCGTCCTGGTCGATCATGTTCTTGGCGAGCGTCTCCGCCGCCAGCAGGTCGGCCTGGGGCTCCATCCAGCTGGTCACGAACGAGGCGAGGTTCAGGGCGGGGTTGCCGTCGAGGTTGAGCTCGTCGTGCACCAGCTGGTAGGCCGCCGAGGCCGGCATGCCGACGGCCGGAAGCCTGAACTTGGGTATCTCGTGCGAGAACGAGCGCCCGGCGTAGGTCGGGGTGATGCTCTCCTCGGAATCGACGTCCAGCTCGTGCATCGCGCTCCTCCTCTTCGGCGGGTCTCGGCCGCAGATCATCGCGCCTGGCGCGGGCGGCCGCGCCCGCGCCGATAAGAACGAGACTCAGTCTTATAATCGGCGGGACGATGACGGCGGCGAGGAGCACCGGAGCGGCGATCGAGCTGCGCGACGCCGCGGCGCGGCTGGGCGGGCGCACGATCTGGAGCGAGGTCACGCTGCGCGTGCAGGAGGGGGAGTTCGTCGGTCTGCTGGGCGAGAACGGGTCGGGCAAGTCGACGCTGCTGAAGGTCCTGCTCGGCGCGCTGCCGGCGAGCAGCGGGACCGTCTCGGTCCTCGGCGCGCGGCCCGGCGCCGCGAACCGCGCGGTCGGCTACCTGCCCCAGCGGCCCGGGTTCGACGGCGCGCTGCGCCTGCGCGGGCGTGACATCGTGCGGCTCGGCCTCGACGGCGACCGCTGGGGGTTGCCGCTCGGCGTCGGCCGCGGCGCCGCCGCGCGGCGGTCGGCCGCGCGGGAGAGGGTCGCTGAGGTGATCGAGCTGGTCGGCGCGCACGGGTACGCGGACCGGCCGATCGGCGAGTGCTCGGGCGGAGAGCAGCAGCGGTTGCTGATCGCCCAGGCGCTCGTGCGGCGCCCGCGGCTGCTGCTGCTCGACGAGCCCCTCGACGCGCTCGACCTTCCCAACCAGGCGTCGGTCTCGGCGCTCGTGGCGAGGATCTGCCGCGAGCAGGGGGTCGCCGTCCTGCTCGTGGCGCACGACGTCAACCCGCTGTTGCCGTACCTCGATCGCGTCGCCTACCTGGCGGGCGGGCGAGCGCTCGCCGGGCCGGTCGAGGAGGTCGTGACGAGCGAGACGCTGAGCTCGCTCTACGGCTCGCGGATCGAGGTGCTGCGAGCCTCAGACGGGCGTCTCGCGGTGATCGGTCAGCCCGAGCCGCCCGCCCACCACCACGACCGCCACGAGCATGCCCGCTGAGCCGCCCGCGCCCGAGCTCTCGTGGAACCTGGCGCACGACGTCGCGCAGGTCCTCGAATACCACTTCATGGTCAACGCCCTGCTCGGCGGCGGCGCGGTCGCGGTGGCCGCCGCGCTGGCCGGCTGGATGATGCTCGTGCGCCGCGAGGCGTTCGCGGGTCACACGCTCGGGATGATGGCCTTCCCCGGGGCCGCGGCCGCGGCGCTTGCGGGGGTCGCCGCTGCCTGGGGCTACCTGTCGTTCTGCGCGGCGGGGGCGCTCGCGATCGGAGCGCTCGCGGCGCGGGGGCGCGCGTGGCGCGAGGAGACGGCCGGGATCGGCGTCGTGCAGGCCTTCGCGCTCGCGCTCGGCTTCCTGTTCGTGAGCCTCTACGGGGGCGTGCTCGGCGACCTCGAGGGGTTGCTGTTCGGGAACCTGCTCGGGGTCTCCGACGGCCAGGTCGCCGAGCTCGCGGCGGTCGCGCTGGCCGTCGCGCTGGCGCTCTTCGCGGCGGGACGGCCGCTTCTGTTCGCGAGCGTCGACCCGCACGCCGCGGGCGCGGCGGGGGTCCCGGTCGGGCGCCTCTCCGCGGGCTTCCTGCTGGTGCTCGGGTTGGCGGTCGCCGCCACCAGCCAGGTGACCGGGCCGCTGCTCGTGTTCGCGCTGCTGGTGATGCCGGCCGCGGCCGCTCAGGCGCTCACGACGCGACCGCTCGCGAGCCTCGCGGCGAGCGTCGCGATCGCCCTCGGCGTGGTCTGGGTCGGGCTCGGGCTGTCCTACTTCTCGGTCTACCCGCCCGGCTTCTACGTCGCCGCGGTCGCGTTCGCCGCCTACGTGCTGGCACGGATCCTCGCGGCTGTCCGTCCCCGTCTGGCCGCGCGCGGGCGCGGGAGCCGGCCGCCTGCAGTCGTGGAGGCGCTCTGATGCTCGGCCACGAATACGTCCGCAACGCGCTGCTGGCGGGCAGCTTCGTAGCCCTGGCGTGCGGCCTTTGCGGCTGGTTCGTCGTCCTCCGCGGGCAGGTCTTCGCGGGCGACGCGCTCGGCCACGTCGCCTTCCCGGGGGCGCTCGCCGCGGCGGCGGCCGGGGTCGACGAGCGGATCGGCCTGTTCGCGGCGACGATCGCGGCGGGCGGCGCGATCGCGCTGCTCGGGCGCGGGGCGATCGCCGCGCGCGGCCGCGCGTCCGGCGCCGAGCCGGCGGACGACACGACGATCGGGGTCGCCTTCACGGCGATCCTCGCGCTCGGGGTCTTCTTCCTGACGCGCTTCAGTCTCGGCTCCGGGGGCGGGGCGGGGATCGTCGCGGCGCACACGCTGTTCGGCTCGATCTTCGGCCTCTCGGCGGGCGAAGCGCGGCTCGCGGCGGCGATCGGGGCGGCGGTCGTGGTGTTGCTGGCGCTGCTCGGCCGCCCGCTGCTGTTTGCCTCGGTCGCGCCGGAGATCGCCGGCGCCCGCGGCGTCCCGACGAGGCTGCTCGGCTTCGCGTTCCTGGCGCTGCTCGGCGTCGTCGCCGCGGAGGCGAGCCAGGCGGTCGGGGCGCTGCTGCTGCTCGGCCTGCTGGCGGGGCCCGCGGCGGCCGCCCATCGCCTGCTGCCCGCCGCGGGCGCCTCGCTGGCGCTGGCGGGCGCGCTCGCCGTGGGCTCGCTCTGGGGCGGGGTCGCGCTCGCCTACGCGATCCCCTCGCTCCCGCCGAGCACCGCAGTCGTCGCGGTCGCGACGGGCGTCTACGCGCTGGCTCGGCTCGTGCGAGGCGGGGGCGGCGCCCACAGGTAGCTGAGCACGCAGCCGAGGGCGAAGGTCGCGACGACGAGCAGCACGGGCCCGGAGTCCTCGACGAGGGCCCCCGCCACCCCCGCGGCGAGGCCGCCGGCCAACGCCGCGGCCCAGGCGGGGTCGCCGCCGACCGGCGCGAGCAGCCGGTCGCGGGCGCGGAGGGCGAGGACCGCGGCGGCGAGCGAGACCGCGGTCGCGACCGGCATCGCGTGGTTGTGCAGCTCCCCCCAGGCCGCCTTGTAGCGGCGTACGAGGATGTCGCGGACGTCGCCGGCGGAGCGGGCGTGCAGGATGCTGCCGGTGAAGTGGCCGCTGCCGTGAGCGGTCGCGAGGTCGATCGCCGCCAGCAGCAGCAGGCCCGCGACGGGGCTGGCGATCGCGATCAGCGCGCGGCGTCTGGTCAGCGCTCCGGGGGCGAGCACGACCGCCGCCACGGCGGTCCCCGCGCAGACGAGGATGACCCCGCCGACCCCGGCTCCGATCCGCGCGGCGCCCTCGATCACGGCCAGCGCGAGCCCCGCGGCGACGATCGTCACGAGCGCGCGGCGATCGCGCCGTGCCGGGTAAAGCGCGCCGGCCGCCGCGGCGAGCACGAGCACGGCGAGGCCCGACTTCAGCTCGTTGCCGACGCCGTAGAAGCGCGCCCCGAGCGCCGGATTGGGGCCGAGCAGCGAGCGGACCAGCAGCTGGGAGCCGGCGAGCGCGTCGACGGCGATCGCGAGCGGGCCGGCGAGGGCGGGGGCGAGCATCGCGCGCGGCCACGGGACGAGCGCGTCGGTCAGCGCGCCGAGCGCCAGACAGAGGACGGCGAGCGTCGCGTACTCGACCCCCGCCGAGGGGGCGAGAGCCGCCGGGAGCATGACCGCGGCGGGCGCCCACAGCACGCCGAGCGCCCCGGCCCGCACGGCGCGGGCGCGGGCCGCCGGCCACGGCGAGCAGGCGAGCAGCGCGAGCAGCCACGCGCACAGCAGGAAGCCGAAGGCCGAGAGGCGCCGCCCGCCGACCACCCGCAGCCGTCCGAGCAGCGAGCGCAGCGAGCCGCCCGAGAGCGCCCCGTCGGTTTCGATCCCCCGGCCTCGCACCTCGTCGGGGATCGGGAGGCGCTCCCAGGTGAGGATCGTCGGGGCGAGGTCGACGGCGGCGATCAGGCCGCGCTGCTGGGTCGTCCGCGAGGTCAGCTCGCGCGGGGCCCCTCCAGCGAGCCCGGCGACCCCTGCCCACAGCAGTTCGCCCCGCGCGCCTTCGGGCAGACGCTGGATCGCGATCAGCAGCTCGCCCGGGTCGCGCGCGGCGGCGAGCCGTGCGAGCATCGCCGCGCCCGCGTTGCCGGCCGGGAGGTCGGCGACGACGAGTCCGCGACGCGAGAGCAGCGAGGCGATCCTCCCGGGCAGCGTGCTCGCGGCGCCGAGCGAGACCGCCGCCACGCGGCCCGCTCGATCCGCCGCCGCGACCGCGTCGAGCGCTTCGGCCGCGTCCGTTCCCGCGTAGCCTGCGCCGCCCGCGAGCTGCCCTGCCAGCAGGCCCGGCGTGAGCAGCTGGGGAGCCCGGTCGGCGCGGGTGCGCGCCTGCTCCCAGCCTTCGATCGTCCCCGTCCCCCCGGCGAGTGGGCGGAGCGCGAGCGAGGGGGGCGTGGAGCGCGGATAGGCCGAGGCGGCGACGCGGGCTCCCTGGGTGAGGTCGAGCAGCAGCTGAGGACGGCGGTAGGCGCCTTGCGTGGCGGAGAGGATGCCCGGGGAGAGCCCGGCGGAGGCCAGCGCGCGCTCTTCGCCTTCCAGAAAGACGACCAGCGCGGTGCGCCGGACCGCGGCGGCATGGGCTGTGCCCTGACCGGCCCCGAGCGCTGCGGCGAGCAGCAGGCCGATCGCGGCCCGCCTGCGGCCTGGGCTCAGCCCTCCGCTCCCTCGCCCGCCGGGGCGCTCCCGGCGGACGCGGCGCCGGCCAGGACCCCCTCCGGCTCGGCCGCCGCGCCGTTCCCGGGCTCGGGGACGGTCTGCAGGGTGCCCTCGATGTTGACCCGCGGCAGCGCCCGCTCGAGCCACGCGGGCAGCTTCCACGTGGTCGCTCCCAGCAGGTGCAGGGTCGCCGGCAGCAGCAGGCAGCGCACGACGAGCGCGTCGAGCAGCACGGCGCTCGAGAGGCTCAGCCCGAACTCCTTGATGACGCGGTCTTCGCCGAGCATGAAGGACAGGAATACGCACACCATGATCGCCGCGGCGGCCGTCACGACGCGTCCCGTGAGGGCGAGCCCGTCGCCGACGGCCCTGGCGCTGTCGCGGGTCTGCGTCCAGCGCTCGTGGATGCGCGAGACGAGGAACACCTCGTAGTCCATCGAGAGCCCGAACACGATCGCGAACAGCATCACGGGGATGAACGACTCGATCGGGCCCTTCTGCACACCGAACAGGCTGCCCAGCCAGCCCCACTGGAAGACGGCCACGATCACGCCGAGCGAGGCGCCGATCGAGAGCAGGTTCATGACGGCGGCCTGCAGCGGGATGATCAGCGAGCGGAAGACGATCAGCAGCAGCAGCGCCGAGAGCAGCACGACGACGCCGATGAACAGCGGCAGCTTGTGGCCGAGCACGGTCGCGAAGTCGACCGCGCCCGCGGTGACCCCGCCTACGTACACCTTCATCCCGGTCCGCTTCTCGATCGGCGGCACGACGCGGTCGCGCAGCCTTTCGACCAGCTGGGTGGTCGCGTACGCCTGCGGGGAAGAGCGGGGGTAGACGCTGATCAGGGCGACGTTGCCGCCCTTGTTCAGCTTGGGCGGCACGACCGACGCGACGCCCGGCGCTTTGGAGATCGACTCCCACAGCCCGGTGACCGCGGGGATCACCTGCGTGGCGGTGCGGCCGAGGCCGCCGACGGGCGCGCCGCCGCCGATCTTCGAGAGGTCCGCGACCACCACCAGCGGGCCGTTGAAGCCCTGCCCGAAGCCCTCCGCGAGCAGCGCGTAGGCGCGGTGGGTGGTCTGCTGGGGCGGATCGTTGGCGGCGTCGCTCGAACCGAGCCGGAGCGCGATCGCGGGGGCGGCGATCGCGAGCATCAGAAGCGCCGAGGCGAGCGCGATCGCGGCGGGTCGCTCGCCGACGAAGCGGCTCCAGCGCAGCCACGCGCCGCCCATCTCCGGGCCGCCCGACCCGTTCGGCGCCGCTTCCGCGCGGGCATCGGCGCGGCGCGCCGCGCGGCGCCCGCCGCGGGCGACTTTGTGCCCGGCGATCGTCAGCAGCGCGGGCAGCAGCGTGAGCGATGCGAGCATCACCAGCAGCACGCCGATCGACGCGCTGATCGCCACGCCGTAGAGGAAGTCGACGCCGAGCAGCATCATCCCGAGCAGCGCGATCACGACCGTCGAGCCGGCGAACAGCACCGCGCGTCCGGCCGTGTCGATCGCCTGCAGGACCGACTGGCGGGAGTCGCCGAAGGTCGGGCCGGGGGTGCGGTAGGCCTCGCGGAAGCGCGTGAGGATGAAGAGGGCGTAGTCGATGCCCACGCCGAGCCCGATCATCGCCGCGAGCTCCGAGGAGAAGTTGGGTGTGTCGACGACGTGCGTGAAGAGGGCGATCACGCCCAGGCCGGTGCCGAGGCCGAACAGGGCCGTGACGATCGGCAGGCCCATCGAGATCAGCGAGCCGAACGTGAGCAGCAGGACGACGATCGCGGCCAGCAGTCCGACCGCCGTCGAGATCCCGAAGCCGGGCTGCTCGGTCATCTCGATCGCCTGGCCGCCGAGCTCGACCTGCAGGCCCGGCCGGGCGGCTTCGCGCGCGGCCTTGACGACGCGTTCCGGGGCGCTCGTGGGCAGCAGGTTCGCTTTCTTGTCGAACACGACCGTCGCGAACGCGATCCGTCCGTTGGCCGAGACGGAGTCGCCGGAAGAGGCGCCCGCGTAAGGGCTGACGACGGCGGTGACGTCGGGGAGCTTCGCGACCTTCGCGAACATCGCTTCCATCCGTGCCCGCACGGCGGCGTCGCGAACGCTGCCGGAGGTGACCTTGAAGACGATCGTGTCGCGGTCGCCGGCCTGCGTGGCGAAGCTGCGGTCGAGCAGGTCCGAGGCGCGCTGGGCGTCGGAGTTGGGCAGCGTGAAGTTGTTGGAGTAGCTGGTGCCGGCGGACTGCGCGAGCGCGTTGATCGCGAACAGCAGCACGACCCAGCCGAGGACCACGTACTTTCGGTGCGTCGTTGACCAGCGGGCGAGATTCAGCACGGCGGACTCCGGTCTCGGGGGGAAGAGGGGGTTCCGGCGAAGCTCGGCGCGCGGGGCGAGCCGCGCTCCAGCCCCCACAGAGTAGCCAAGCTCAGTTCAGGCTCGGGTCGAGCGGCATCCGCGCGAGCAGGGCGTAGCGGCCGCCCTTGCGGGTCAGGACGCTGGCCCACAGATCCTCCGGCCGCTCGCAGAAGACGTCGTCCGGGAGGGCGTCCTGCGCGATCCAGTCGCCGCGGTCGATCTCGGCGTCGAGCTGCCCCTCGCCCCAGCCCGCGTAGCCGGCGTAGACGCGGCGACGGCTGGTCGCGGCGGCGAGGTCCTCGAGGCTCGCGTCGGGAGCGGGCAGGCCGATCCGGCCGAGCACCAGCAGGCCGGCGGGCTCGGGATCGGTGAACTCGGCGAGCATCACGATCGAGCTCGACTGGACGGGACCGCCGACGTAAACGGCCTCCTCCTGCTCCACCATCGGCTCGAGCTGCGGGACCGCTTCTGCGACGCTCGAGGTCGAGGGCCGGTTCAGCACGAGGCCGAGCGCGCCCTCCTCGCTGTGCATGCCGATCAGCACGACCGTGCGCATGAAGTTGGGATCCTCGAGCGTCGTCGAGGCGAGCAGCAACCGACCCGCCACCGAACCGGATGTCATCTCTGCAGGCTACCCACAGCCCCGGGCCCTTGCGCCGCGGACTTCCAGGCTAGGCGCGGTCTTCCCACAGGAAGTAGCGCCACGCCGCAGCGGCGAGTCCGACGGCGATGAACCGGCCCCCCGGGGGGCCGAGCCAGACGACGAGCGCGACGAGCGCGAGGACCCAGAGGACTGTCAAGACCCGCTTGGTCGTCACCGGGACAGCATCGGCGCGGGCGATCCCCGACGTGAGGCCACCGCGGCGCGATCGGACGCCGCCGCGCCGGGCTACGGCGCCGAGAGGATGTCCAGCCCGCCCGTTTGGGTGTGGTCGTTGGCGTTGCCCTCGGGCTCGACCACGTGGCCGTCGGCGACGATCGGGCTGTTCCAGTGCCCGGGGGCGCCCGGGAGCATCGCCAGCGGGCGCGGGGAGGAGGGCCGGTAGACCTCGATGCCGCCCGCGGACGGGTCGTAGACGAACAGCAGCCCTCCCGCCAGGACGGGGCTCGTCCCGGGGTTCGTGTTGTGCCAGGCCTCGAGCAGCCGTCCGCCGCGCAGGACGTAGGCCGCGGTGCCGGCTTCGTCGGCGATGAACATCGTCGTGTGCCCGCCGTGACGCCACACCGCGGGCGCGCTGAACAGCTCCGCCCCGCCGGGCACCTGCAGACGCTGCAGTTCGCCGCCGAGCCGCCGCGTGCTGCCGGGCCTCCTGCCGTTCAGGCGCGAGAGCGAGAGCACCCGCAGCACCCCGTCCTTCCCCGCCACGGCGACGCGGTCGCCGCCGAGCAGCGCGGGCGCGCTCGAGCCAAGGTCGGTGTCGGATTCGTTCAGGTGGGCCTGCTCGCGCGGCGTGAAGGCCTGGCGCAGGCGCAGCGCGGGCACGGTCAGCTCGAGGACGCTGTCGCCGAAGTCGGTCTTCCCGTTCCACGGCGCGTTGCCGGTGTCGATCAGGATCCTCGTCCCGCCCGGCTCGACGACGGCGCCGCCCCGCGAGAGGATCGCCGAGTCGCTGGAGCGGCACGAGGACGGTTCGATCAGGGAGCGACGGTTCGCGCAGAGCGTGTTGAAGACCCCCGCGAGGCGCCCGGACGAGCGGTCGATCAGGACCACGTGGCCCTGGTAGGGGGGCGCGTCGCCGATGTAGCCGCCGGTCGCGGCGATCACGTACGGACCGTCGACGTTCAGCGCCGCGGCGAGCTTCTCGTGGCGCGCTTCGCGGGTCACGGGCACGGGCCAGCCGGGCGCCTCGGCGCCGCTCTGCAGGGAGAGCTTGTGGATCAGGCCGTTCGGCGAGGCCGCGTAGACGAAGCGCCGATCGGGGTCCGCCAGCGGACTCGTGTTGGTGATCTGCGCGCTGCCGGCCCAGGCCGAGTAGCCCGGGGGCGTGAAGGTCCAGAGGATGCGCCCGTCGGCGGCGTCGACCGCGAGCGTCCGCCCGTAGCTCGTCGTGACGACGATCGTGTCGTGGGCGGCCCCGGCGACGGTGACGCGGTGGAGGTAGATCGGCGAGGAGTCGACGGTTCCCGGCAGCGTCACGCGGGTTCGGCGCAGACGCCCGAGGACGCCCGCCGTGATACCCGTCGAGCCCTCCGCGGCGTCGCTGCGCTGCGGGTCGTAGCCGAACTCCGGCCAATCGAGGACCGGAGCGCCCGAGGGGGCCGCGGCCGGGATCGCGCTCGGCGCGATCGTCGGCGCGCCGGCGTCGGCCGGCGCCGAGGTGCCGCAGGCCGCGGCGAGCGCGCAGGCCGCCGCGGCGGCGCCGAGGCTGATCGGGATGCGGGCCCGCATCGGACCGTTGTAGCGCAACGCCTCGCTCGCACGAACGCCGCCTCGGCGCTTCTCGGCGGGCGTTATCCTCAGCCCCCCGGGCCCGCACGGCGGGTCATCGCGACGGAGGAGGGCACATCGGCATGGCCAAGACCCCGGCGGTCGGCGAGCAGGCACCTGACTTCGAGCTGGAGGGCACCGACGGCCCCTTCAAGCTCTCCGAGCACCGTGGCGAGCGCGTCGTGCTGCTCTTCTACCCGGGCGACAACACGCCGGTCTGCACCAAACAGTTCTGCTCCTACCGCGATCGCGCCGGGGACTTCTCGGCGCTCGGCGCGACCGTCGTCGGCATCTCCGCCCAGGACCTCGGCTCGCACGAGGCGTTCGTCAGCAAGCACTCGCTGAACGTGCCCCTGCTGGCCGACCCCGAAGGCCGCGTCGCCGGCAAATACGACGCCTACAACCGCCGCCTCGGCGTCAAACGCGCCGTGATCGTGATCGACGAGCAGGGCGTCGTGCGCCACCGCCACGACCACCGGCTCGGGCTCGACTATCAATCGGTCGACGAGCTCAAAGAGGTGCTTGAGCGGCTCCCGGCGCCGAGCGTCAGCTGAACGCGGTCGCGGCGCTCTCGGCGTCGCGCTCGGAGCCCGCGCGGGCGGCGTGGCGCTCTGCGATCTCGAGCTGCATGCTGCGGGGCTCGAACCCGGCCCCGCCGACGCCCGCCTCGCGACGGTGCCAGCTGCCGTCGCCGTCGAGCTCCCACGAGTTCTGGTTGTCGGCGAAGGCGCGCGCGAGCGTGTCGAGCAGCTCGTCCTGAAGGTCGGGCTCGAGGATCGGGACGGCGAGCTCGACGCGGTGGTCGAGGTTGCGCGGCATCAGGTCGGCCGAGGCGATGAAGACGGTCTGCTCGCCGCCGCGCTGGAAGGCGTAGACGCGCGAGTGCTCGAGCAGGCGCCCGACGACCGAGACGACCCGGATGTTCTCGGAGATGCCCGGCAGGCCCGGGCGCAGGCAGCAGATCCCGCGCACGTTGAGGTCGATCTGCACGCCCGCCTGGGAGGCCGCGTAGAGGGCGCGGATGCAGCGGCCGTCGACGAGCGCGTTCATCTTCATCGCGATCCGGGCGGGTTCGTGGTCCCGGTGGGCCTCGACGGTCCGCTCGATCTCGGCGATGATCCCGTCGCGCAGCATGTTCGGCGCGGTCAGGACGCGCCGGTAGTGAAGCGGTCGCCCGTAGCCGGTCAGGTAGTTGAACATGTCGGCCACGTCGGCGCCGATCTGCTCGTCGACGGTGAACAGGCCGAAGTCGGTGTACAGGCGCGCCGTCGCCGAGTGGTAGTTGCCGGTCCCGATGTGGACGTAGTTGCGCACCCCGTCGCCCTCGCGGCGGACGACGAGGACGCACTTGGCGTGGGTCTTCATCGCGGGCTGGCCGTAGACGACGTGGACGCCCGCCTCCTCCAGCGCCTTCGCCCAGTGGATGTTCATGCGCTCGTCGAAGCGGGCCTGGAGCTCGACCAGGGCGACCGCCTGCTTGCCCCGTTCGGTCGCTTCGATCAGCGCGGGGACGAGGGGGGAGTCGTCGCTCGTGCGGTAGACGGTCTGCTTGATCGCGAGCACGTTCGGGTCCGCCACGGCCTGCTCGACGAAGCGCTCGACGGAGGTCGCGAACGAGTCGTAGGGGTGGTGGACGAGCACGTCGCCTTCGCGCATCGCGCCGAGCACGTCGGGACGGTCCCCCTCGTGGCGCATCAGGCGCGGGTGGGTCACGACGGGCAGCGGCTCGTCGCGCAGCTCGGCGTGGCCGGGCAGCTTGACGATCTGCCAGAGGGCGCCCATGTCGAGCAGGCCGTCGACGGGGAAGACCTCGTCGTCCTGCACGCCCAGCAGGCTCGTCAGCGAGCCGCGCAGCTGCTCGGAGCAGCGCGCGCCGACCTCGACCCGGACGATCTCGCCGAAGCGCCTGCGGCGCAGCTCGTCCTCGACCGCCTGCAGCAGGTCGGCCGCGTCGTCTGAGACCTCGAGGTCCGCGTCGCGGGTCACGCGGAACACGTCGCAGTCGGCGATCTCCATGCCGGGGAAGAGGGCGTCGAGGTGGTTGGCGATCACGTCCTCGAGCGGAACGAGCAGCGCCGGCTCCCCGCTCGGCTGGCGCAGCGTGACGAAGCGGGGCAGGATCTCCGTCGGGACCTTCACGCGGGCGAAGACGGTCTGGTCGGTGACGGGGTCGCGCACGAGCACCGCGAGGCTGAGCGAGAGGTTCGAGATGTACGGGAAGGGCCGGCCGGGCGCGACCGCCAGCGGCGTCAGGGCTGGGAAGATCGCCTTCTGGAAGTGGCGGGCGAGCTCGGCGCGCCGCTCGTCGTCGAGCTCCGCCACCCCCACGACCCGGATGTCGGCGTCGGCGAGCACGGGGCGCAGGCGCCGTTCGAAGCAGTCGGTCAGGCGCCGGCCCTGCTCGAGCACCTTCTCGCGGATCAGGGCGATCGTCTCAGACGGCGTGCGCCCGTCCTGGCCGGCCGTCTCGACGCCGGCGTCGATCTGGTCGCGCAGCCCGGCCACGCGGACCATGTAGTACTCGTCGAGGTTGGTCGTGTAGATCGCGCAGAACTTGACCCGCTCGAGCAGCGGCACCTGCTCGTCCTCGGCCAGCTGCAGGACCCGGTCGTTGAAGTCGAGCCACGAGAGCTCGCGATTTATGTACAGCGACGGATGCTCGAGCGTCTCGGCGACCGTCGCGGGCGAGGCTCCGTGGGGCGCCGGGACGTACGCGGGCAGGCTCGCCTCCAGGCCCGCGGGCGTGCGCGCGGCGGTCCCGAGGCTCGAGTGTGGGCCGCCGATGCCGAAGTTGTGTCCACCGCCCTGGTCCATCTCGCCCTCACGCTACACGGTGCTGCGAGCACCGCGCTCGAGGACGCAATTTGGGGGCTTCCGAGCGCTAGGGTGGGGCGAGCGGATGGCACGCCAACTGTGGCTACTCAGACACGCCGAGGCCGAGCCGCACGGCAGCCGCGAGGACGCCGAGCGGCGCCTGACCGAGCGCGGAGAGCGCCAGGCGCGCGCCGCCGGGGCCGCGATCGCGCGCCTCGGCGTCGAGTTCGACGCGATCCTGTACAGCCCGCGGGTGCGCGCCGCGCGGACCGCCGAGCTAGCGGCCGAGACCTGGCCCGAGGCGCAGCGGGAGCTGCTGTGCGAGCACGCGCCGCTGTCGGGGGGGTTCGATCCCGCGCAGGCGCTGGACGCGATCAGCGGGTACGGGCCCGACGGCCGCGTGCTGCTGGTCGGGCACGAGCCGGACCTCTCGACGGTCGCCGGAGCCCTTTCCGGCGGGCGGGTGGAGCTGAAGAAGGGCGGTCTGGCGGTGCTGCGCCTAGACGGCCCGGGCGCCGAGCTCGCCATCCTCTTGCGCCCCCGCGAGCTCGGTCTGATCGCCGGCGTCCCAGTCGGCGGGGACTGAGGAGGGGACGGCGCTCGGGTCGACGACCTCGAGCGATTCGGCGGCGAATCGGTAGCCGATCCCGAAGTGGGTGTGGATGTAGCGCCACTTCGGCGAGGCCTTCTCGAGCTTCTGGCGCAGCTTTCGGACGAACACGTCGACCGAGCGGTCGCCGCGGACCATCGTGTAGCCCCACAGCCGCGAGTAGATCTCCTCACGCTCGAGCACGCGTCCCTCGGCGGCCGCGAGCAGCTCGATCAGCTCGAACTCGCGGCGCGTCAGGTCGATGCTGTGATCGTCGACGAAGGCCTGGAAGCGGTCCGAGCGGATCTCGACCTCGCCGGCCTGGACCGGGGCGGTCTCCGCGCGGCTGCTGGAGCGGCGGCGCCTGCGCACGACGCTCTGCACGCGCGCGATGACCTCCTCGGGATGACACGGCTTGGTGATCCAGTCGTCGGCGCCGAGACGCAGCCCGCGGACCCTCTGAGCGACCGTCGAGGGGCCCGTGCAGACGACGATCCCGAGCTCGGGGAGCGCCTCGCAGAGCCGCTCGAGCCAGCTCCACGCCTGCGGCCCGAGCACCGCGAGATCGACGACCAGCGCGCTCAGGCGCATCGAGACGACGGCCTCGGCGGGCACGGGGCTGGCGAGCACGCGGTGCTCCCAGCCGAGCCGGTCGAGGCGCTTGGAGAGGACCTGGATGAAGCCGCTGTCGCGGTCGAGGACCGCGATGCGCATCGATCCCCCTGGGGCGGCCGGGACGTCCGTGCCCGGTAGCGGAGCGGCCTGTGCGGGGTTCGCCTCCCCGACGCTTGCGCTTGCCGTCATCGCGGCTGAGTGTAAGGGATAGGGAGCCCCGAAAAGGCTTGCGCAAGCAGGCGTAACAGGATCTTCACAGGCGCCTTTCGCTATTTGCGCCGGTCCGGGCGAGTTCGCCGGGAGCGGCTCGCCCTATGCCGCCTGGCCCGCCTGCCGTGGCGGAACGTGCCGCGAGAGGCCGGACGGCAGCAGCAGCGAGAAAGCGCCGGCGACGACGATGCACGCCGTCGAGGCCCAGAGGCAGGCGGTGAGGCCGTTCCACTGGTACAGCGCGCCGGAGAGCACGGTTCCCGCGAGGCGCCCGAGCGCGTTCGCCATGTAGTAGAAGCCCACGTTCATCGCGACCTTGTCGTTGTCGGAGTAGGCGAGGATCAGGTAGGAGTGCACGGCGCTGTTCATCGCGAACGCGATCCCGAACGGGATCAGCCCGAGCACGATCACGAGCGTCTCGTCGAGGTGCGCCTCGAGCCCGATCGCGATCGCGGCGGGGCAGAAGGCGAGCGCGAGCGCGAGCCGGACCGCGGTCGCCCCGCCGGGCTCGCCGCCCGGACCGCGTACGCGGCCCCTGAGAATGCGCGGCGCGGCGGCCTGGACGGCGCCGTATCCGATCACCCACACGGCGAGCAGGGTCCCCGCTTGCCAGAACGTCCAGCCGAGCTCGGAGTACAGGAAGAAGGGGAGGCCGACGACGAACCAGACGTCGCGCGAGCAGAACAGGAAGATCCGGGCGGCCGCGAGGACGTTCACGGCGCGGTTGCTCGAGAACATCTGCCTGAACCTGGCGGCCCTGTCGGGCGTGCCGAGGTGGCCGTGGATCAGCCGCGCGGCGGCGATCAACGCAAGCAGCGTGAGCCCGGCCATCAGCAGCGTCGCCGCCCGGAACCCGACGGTGCTCAGCAGCAGGCCGCCGAGGAAGAACCCGATCCCCTTCAGCGCGTTCTTCGATCCCGTCAGCGCCGCGACCCAGCGGTACAGAGCCGACTCGTCGCCTTCCGGCGCGACCAGCTTCACGGCGCTCTTCGAGCTCATCTTCGTCAGGTCCTTGGCGATGCCCGACAGCGCCTGGGAGGCCATCACGAACGGCACGACGAGCAGCGAGGCGGGGGCGAGGCCGAGCATCAGGAGCGCCGCGACCTGAACTGCCAGGCCGAGGAAGAGGCTGACCTTCAGGCCGCGGCGGGCCGCGAGCCAGCCGCCGAAGAGGTTCGTGAGGACCCCCGCGATCTCGTAGAGGACGAACAGCGAGGCGACCTGCAGCGGGCTGTAGCCGAGCCGGTCGAAGTAGAACAGGACCAGCGTGCGGGTCGCGCCGTCGACGAGCGTGTCGGTCCAGTAGGCGCCGGTGACGATCGCGTAGTTGCGCCGGTCCCCGCCCGCCGTCTCGCCGGCCACGGTCGTCTCAGCCATCGCGATTCGCCGCCTGCGTCGTTCCGGGGCCCGGGGGCAGCGCCGCGGCGACCGTGCGCGCGAGCTCGACGAGCCGGTTCGCGTAGCCCCACTCGTTGTCGTACCAGGCGAGGATCTTCACCTGCGTCCGGTCGACCACCTTCGTCGAGCCGGCGTCGACGATCGCCGAGCGCGGGTCGCCCTTGAAGTCGACCGACACGAGCGGACGCGTCTCATAGCCCAGGATCCCTTGCAGCGGCCCCTCGGCGGCCGAGCGCAGGAGCGCGTTGACCTCCTCGACGGTCGTCGCGCGCTCCACCTCGAAGACGCAGTCGGTCAGCGAGGCGTTCAGGAGCGGGACCCGCACGGCGAGGCCGTCGAGCTTGCCCTCGAGCTCAGGGAAGATCAGCCCGATCGCGCTCGCCGACCCGGTCGTCGTCGGGATCAGGGAGACGCTCGAGGCGCGGGCGCGGCGCAGATCCTTGTGAGGGGCGTCGACGACCGTCTGCGTGTTCGTCATGTCGTGCAGGGTCGTGATCTGCCCGTGGCGGATCCCGATCGCCTCGTGGATCACCTTCACGACGGGCGCCAGGCAGTTCGTGGTGCACGACGCCGCCGTCACGATCCGGTCGCGCGCGGGGTCGTAGGAGTCGTCGTTGACGCCGACGACGACGTTGAGCGCGTGCTCCTTGACGGGCGCGGCCACGATCACCTTCGCGATCCCCTGACGGAAGTAGCCCTCGAGGCTCTCCGCGGTGCGGAAGCGTCCCGAGCACTCGAGCACGACCTCGACCCCCAGCTCGCCCCACGGCACGTCGCCCGGCTCGCTCGCCGCGCTGAAGCCGATCGGCTTGCCCTGCACCGTCAGGACCGAGCCCTCGCCGCAGGTGTCCTCCGACCAGCGGCCGTGCACCGAGTCGAACGTCAGCAGGTGCGCCGCGGTGGCTGCGTCGCCGGCGGTCTCGTTGACGTGGGCGAACTCCAGCTCGGGCCGATCCCAGGCGGCGCGGAGGGCGAGGCGGCCCATCCGCCCGAAGCCGTTGATGCCCACGCGGGTGCTCACGCCGAGGATCCTATTAGATCGACAGATGTAAGTGTTATTGATATGTTTATGTCTATGCCCGCCCAGCTGGAGTTGACCCCGAAGCAGAAGCGCGCGCCCGGGGAACTGTGTTGCGAGCCGCTGGTCTACCCGGAGGTGACGGTGGAAGGGGCCGAGCGGCTCGCTGAGGTCGCCAAGGCGCTCGGCGACCCGATCCGCCTGCAGCTCGTCGACGTCCTGCGAAACCACGCGGGCAAGGTCTGCGTGTGCGAGCTGGTGCCGCTGTTCGACGTCTCCCAGCCGACGCTCTCGCATCACCTCAAGAAGCTGCGCGCGGCAGGCATCGTCGACTCCGAGCGCAAGGGCCTGTGGGCGTACTACTACGTGATCCCCGAGACCCTGGAGGAGCTTTCCGCATGGCTGAGCTGAGCGCACCCGAGACGACCACCGACGCGTGCTGCGCGCCCGAGGCGCAGGCGGACTGCTGCGAGCCGGACGCGAAGGCCGACTGCTGCGGGCAGGAGAGCGGCTGCGGCTGCGCCGCGGGCGAAAACGACGATGTGCGCGAGCGGGTGCGAGCCCGCTACGCCGCCGCGGCTCTCCAGGTGGCGAAGACGGATCCGGGCGCGGGCTGCTGCGCGCCCAGCGAGACCTTCGACGGCGGGAGCGAGGTGTTCGGCGCCGCCCTCTACGAGCTCGGCGACCGCGAGCAGATCCCCGACGGAGCGCGCCTGGCGTCGCTCGGCTGCGGGAACCCGACGGCCGTCGCGGAGCTGCGCGAGGGCGAGACGGTCCTCGATCTCGGCTCCGGGGGCGGGATCGACGTGCTGCTCTCCGCCAGGCGCGTCGGGCCGACGGGCCGGGCCCACGGGCTGGACATGACCGACGAGATGCTGGCGCTCGCGCGCGAGAACGCCCGCAAGGCCGGCGTCGAGAACGTCGAGTTCCACAAGGGGTACATCGAGGAGATCCCGCTGCCGGACGAGAGCGTCGACGTCGTGATCTCCAACTGCGTGATCAACCTGTCGGCCGACAAGCCGCGGGTGCTGGCGGAGGTCGCCCGCGTCCTGCGACCGGGGGGACGCTTCGCCGTCTCGGACGTGATCGCCGACGAGGGGATGGACGAGTCGACCCGCGCCGACATGCAGGCCTACACCGGCTGCATCGCCGGGGCGCTGACCGAGCGCGAGTTCCGCGACGCGCTCGCCGCGGCGGGCCTCGAGGGCATCGAGATCGAGGAGACCCATCGCGTCCACGCGCAGGCGAGGTCGGCGATCGTGCGGGCGAGGAAGCCCTCGTGACGGGAGGGGAGATCCACCTCTACGACCCGCAGACGCTCTACCGCCACTGGGAGGAGGGTCAGTGGAATCCCTGGGAGGTCGACCTGACCGTCGACGGGGAGCAGTGGGCCGCGATGGAGGACCGGTCGCTGCTGACGTTCGTGCTCGGCTCGCTGATGGTCGCCGAGGAGCGGATCACGACGAAGTTCTCCGGGCTCGTCGGCGCGGGGGCGAGCGAGGAGGAGGTGGCCTTCCTTGCCACCCAGCAGGTCGACGAGGCGCGGCACATGCAGTTCTACGCCCGCTTTCAGGACGAGGTCGTCTCGGAGCCGGCGGAGATAGCCGCGCACGTACAGCGCGCCAGGGCGCAGATCTCGCCGGCCTTTCGGACGATCTTCGACGAGCGGCTCGTCGCCGCGCACGACCGCCTGCTCGCCGACCCGGGCGATCTGGCGGCGAAGGTCGCGTTCGTGACGATCTACCACCTCGTCCTCGAGTCGACCCTCGGCCTGACGACGTTCGAGTTCTCGACGCGGTTCCTCGAACGCGAGGGGCTGCTGCCCGGCTTCCTCGCGGGCTACACGAAGATCCACCACGACGAGCAGCGCCACATCGGCTACGGAGTGTGGTTCCTTCGCGACGCCGTCGCGCGCGAGCGCGCGATGGCGGACGTCGTGCGGGGGACGCTGCTCGAGCTGCTCCCCGCGGTCGCCGAGTCGCTGACGCCGCCGCCGGGTGCGGGCTCCGACGTGCTGGGGGCCGATCCGCAGGAGCTGCGCGCCTTCGCGCTCGGAGGGCTCACCCGCCGGCTTGGCGTGATCGGCGTATCACTCGACCGCGAGTAGCGGCGGCCGCATCGCAGCGCCGAGCTCGATCCCGTGGGTCGAGACGGCTCCCGTGCGGCAGCGTGTCACCGCCCCGCGGCCCGCCGTAAGCCCTACTGCTTCGTGCCGAGCGGCCGCGAGGAGTCCGAGAACTCGCGGAACAGGCCGGTGACGACGAACGCGACCTGCTCGCCGATGTCGACCGCGTTGTCGCCGATTCGCTCCAGGGCGCGGGCGACGAGCGTCATGTGCATCGCCCACTCGCGCGTGTCCGGGTCGTCGCCGATTTCGATCGCGAGCCTGAAGATGTCGCGGTTGAGGCGGTTGATTTCGCGGTCCTGGCGGACGAGGTCCTCGGCGAGCGCGATGTCGCGGCCGGCGAAGGCGGCCTTCGACTGCACGACCTCCGAGCGGGCGAAGGCGCCCATCTTGGTCAGCGCGCCGAGCATTTCGTCGTGGACCGGCGGCTCGTGGCCCGAGAGCGGGATCATCTTCGCGATGTTCACGCACTGATCGCCCATGCGCTCGATGTGCTTGATCGTGTGGAGCAGCGCCGCGACGAGGCGCAGATCGCCCGCCACGGGCGCCTGCAGCGCGAGCAGCGAGAGGATCCCCTGGTGGACCTCCAGGTAGCGCCCGTCGACGCGGTCGTCGTCGACGATCACCATCTCAGCCAGCTCGACGTCCTGGTGGGCGAGCGCCTCGAGCACCCGGTCGAGCTGCTCGACGATCAGGTCGAGCCCGCCGAGGGCGTGCGTCTCGAGCGATTCGAGCTGCTCCTGAAAGTGCGCGCGGGGGTGGGACCCTTCGGGAGCGGGCGCGGCGTCGGGCGGCAGCGCGCCGGCGCTATCCGAACTTGCCGGTGACATATTCCTCCGTCCGGGGATCGCTCGGGGTCGTGAAGATCGTCGGCGTCGGGCCGACCTCGATGAGCTTGCCGTCGAGCATGAATGCGGTGCGGTCGGCGACACGGGCGGCCTGCTGCATGTTGTGGGTCACGATCACGATCGTGACGCGTGCCTTCAGCTCGTCGATCAGCTCCTCGATCCGCAGCGTCGCGATCGGGTCGAGCGCCGAGCAAGGCTCGTCCATCAGGATCACCTCGGGTTCGACCGCCAGCGAGCGGGCGATGCAGAGCCGCTGCTGCTGGCCGCCGGAGAGGCCGGCGCCGGGCTCCGAGAGACGGTCGGCGACCTCTTCCCAGAGGCCCGCGCCGCGCAGCGCCCGCTCGACCTTCTCGCGCAGGTCGCCGCGCCGGGCGGTCAGGCGCAGGCCGGCGGCGACGTTGTCGAAGATCGACATCGTGGGGAAGGGGTTCGGCTTCTGGAAGACCATCCCGATCGCCCGGCGCACGGCGACGACGTCGATCGAGGGGTCGTAGACGTCGATCTTGTCGAGCATCACCCGGCCCTCGGCGCGGGCGCCGGGGATCTCCTCGTGCATGCGGTTGATGCAGCGCACCATCGTCGACTTGCCGCACCCGGAGGGGCCGATGATCGCGGTCACCTCGTTGGCTTTGAACTCGAGGTCGATGCCCTTGACCTGTTCTGCCTTGCCGTAGAAGGCCTTCAGGCCCTCGAGCTTGACGCTGAGGCCCGCGTGCGTGACCGGGCCGGCTCGCTCCTCGCGCCGCTCGGGGGAGACGATCGGCCGGGCAGCCTCGCTCGCGGTCTCGCGGCCGGTGTCGGGGGGAGTGTCGGGGTCCAAGTTCGAAACCTGCTCGGTCGGTCCAGTCGGGGTCATGCCAGGCGACTCCTTCGCGAGATTAGACGAGCCAGCAGGTTGAGCAGCAGGATCAGCGCCACGAGCGTCAGGGCGGCGCCCCACGCGCGGTTCACGACGGACTCCGTCGGGGAGTTCACGTCGTTGTAGATCTGGACGGGCAGCGAGTTCATGAACGAGCCGAGATTGCTCGACGTGACGTGGGTCGAGCCGGCCGTGAAGAGCAGCGGCGCGGTCTCGCCCGCGGCGCGGGCGACGGCCAGCAGGACGCCGGTGACCATCCCTGGCAGCGCGGTGGGAAGCACGATCCGCGCGATCACCCGCCAGCGCGGCGAGCCCAGCGCGAGCGCCGATTCGCGCAGGCCGGCGGGGACGAGCAGCAGGATCACCTCGGCCGAGCGGATCACGACCGGGAGCATCAGCAGCGCCAGCGCGATCGAGCCCTTGTAGCCCGCGTAGCTCGAGCCGGTGCCGACGACCAGGACGATGTAGATGAACAGGCCGAAGACGATCGAGGGGACGCCGGTGAGCACGTCGACGAAGAACCGCACGAGCTGGGCGAAGCGCCCGTCGCGGCCGTACTCGACGAGCCAGACCGCCACCGCGATCCCGAGCGGGATCGCGATCGCCGAGGCGAGCGCGACGATCTCGATCGTGCCGAGGATCGCGCTCTTGATGCCCCCGATCGTCGAGGTCTTGAAGAACGTGTTGCCGGTCGGGTCGGTCGTGAAGAAGTCCGAGCTCCACGAGCCGAGGCCCTTTTTGAGCAGGTAGTAGACGATCAGCACGAGCGGGATCAGGGCGAGGATCGTCGCGCCGAGGATCGTGCCGCGCGCGATCCTGTCGCGCCGCCGCCGGGACGGGCTGACCGCGAGGCGGCCGAGCAGCTCCGGCGTCGCCCCCTGCGCGCTCACGCGCCCGCCGCCGTGTCCGCGGCCATCAGCATGCCGGCGCCTTTGGAGGTGTGGTCCTCGGCCCGCGGGGGCGAGGTCGCGCGGCCGGCCCGCACGACGAACAGGCGCGCGAGGCTGTTCACCAGCAGCGTCAGCACGAACAGGACGAGCCCGGCCGCGAACAGCGCCGAGCGGTGCGTCCCGGTCGCCTCTCCGAACTCGTTGGCGATCGCGGCGGCGAGGCTGTTGCTCTGGCCGAACAGGTGGGAGACCATCTGCTGGGTGTCGCCGACGAGGATCGTGACCGCGATCGTCTCGCCGATCGCGCGCCCGAGGCCGAGCATCGCGCCGCCGACGATCCCCGAGCGGCAGTAGGGGAGCACCGCGATTCGGATCATCTCCCAGCGCGTCGCGCCGAGGCCGAGCGCTGCCTCCTTGTGGTCGGAGGGCACGGTCGCCATCACCTCGCGGCTGATCGCGCTGACGATCGGCAGGATCATGATCGCCAGCACGAGCCCGGCGACGAAGCAGTTGGGGATCGTGACGATCCCCCCGCCGATGAACGGGACGAACGAGAGGCGGTCGGCGACCCATTGCTCGGCGCCTCTCAGCTTGGGGGCGAGGAAGAAGATGCCCCACAGGCCGTAGACGACCGAGGGGACCGCCGCGAGCAGCTCGACGAGGACCGTCAGCGGCGTGCGCAGCCGCCGCGGCGCGAGCTCCGTCGTGTAGATCGCAGCCGCGACGGCGACCGGCACGCCGATGATCAGCGCGAGCGCCGAGGTGATCAGCGTGCCGACGACGAGCGGCAGCGCGCCGAAGTGGCCGGCGCTGGGGTTCCAGTTGTTCGAGAACGCGAAGCCGAACACGCCGGCCTGGGAGAAGGCCGGCCGCGCCTCGTCGAAGAGGCGCACGAAGAAGTAGACGATCAGGGCCAGGATCAGCGCGGCCAAGACGGTCAGGCCGTAGCGCAGCGCCCTGTCGGGAAGACGTGCCAGTGGCGACCGCGCGAGAAGTGCGCGGCCGCCACCGGGTACGGATGCTGCCTCCACGAAGCGCTGTTTACCGGATCCGTGGAGTCATCGGAGCCTCGTCAGCCGCCGATCTTCGAGCCGTTGCATTCGAGCGAGGCCAGTGCCGCCTTCGACTTCGCCAGGATCGGCGCCGGGAGCGCCGCGTAATCGGCCTGCGAGAGGATCTTCTGGCCTTCGCCGAGCCCGTAGGAGATGAACTTGACGACGTTCTTCGCCGCTTCTTCACCGCCCGGGGTGCCGGCCTTGCAGAGGTCCTTGTTGACGACGATGAACGTCTGCGAGGCGATCGGGTAGGCGCTCGAGCCCGGCGCGTTGATGACCTTCAGGCCCAGGTTGGCCGGGATCTTCACGCCGTCGCCCGCGGCGCTCGTCGATGCGAGCGTCGGCGCGACGTAGTTGCCCTTGCTGTTCTTGATCGAGGCGTAGGTGAAGTTGTTCTGCAGGGCGTACGCCTGCTCGACGTAACCCACCGCGCCTTCGGTCTGCTTGACGGCGCCCGCGACGCCGGCGTTGCCCTTCGCGCCGGTGCCGGTCGGCCAGGGGACTTCCTTGCCTTCGCCGACCTTGCTCTTGAATTCGGGGTCGACGGCCGCGAGGAAGCCGGTGAAGCCGGCCGTCGTGCCCGAGGAGTCGGAGCGGTGGACGATCGTGATCGGCGTGCTCGGCAGCGTCACGCCCGGGTTCAGCGCCTTGATCTCGGCGTCATTCCAGGTCTTGACCTTGCCCATGAAGATGTCGCCGAGGGCCTTGCCGTCGAGCTTCAGCCCGCTCTTGACGCCGGACAGGTTGTAGGAGACGGTGATCGCGCCCAGGAACATCGGGATCTGCACCGGCGAGCTGCCGTTGGCCGAGATTTCCTTTTCTTCTTCTTCCTTCAACGGCGGGTCCGAGGCGCCGAAGTCGACGACCTTGCCGGCCAGGGCCGTGATGCCCGCTCCCGAGCCGACGGCCTGGTAGTTCACCGTGAGACCCGACTGGGTCGACGCCCACTGTTCGTAGACGGGCGCCGCGAACGTCGAGCCGGCGCCGGAGATCGTCCCGGAGCCGCTTGGCGGGGTGGTCGCGGTCTTCGCGCTGGAGCTGGCCGGCGCCGTGGTGGTGGTGCCCGTGCTGGCTGTGGTTTCGCTCGATTTGCTCGAGCTGCCGCACGCCGCGATGCCCGCTGCGAGCAGCAGACAGCCCGCGAGCACGACGAACTTGTTCTTGATCACTGCGTCTCCTGACTGGTTGTTTTTCGCCCGGCTCTCGCCGGTGGGCTTCCCGGCCGCACGCCTCCAGCGCAGGACCGCTGCGTTGCCCGAGCTACTTCCTCGGACCACGTGTGCGCAAACGGGGGTTCACAGCCCGACAACAGTCTTCATAGACCGGCGATCATTCGATGTGAACATTTCGTGAAGGCTGCGGCTGGAATCGGTAGCCGAATCCGGGATGGGTGTGGATGAAGCGCCGGTCGGGGAGCGCCGTCTCGAGCTTGTTGCGCAGCTTGCTCACGTAGACGTCCACGGAGCGGTCGCCCGGCCGCAGCTCGCCGCCCCAGACTGTCCGGTAGAGATCGCCGCGGCTGATGATCGTGCCCTGCCGGCGGGCCATCGCGGCGAGCAGCTCGAACTCACGCACCGACAGCGTCAGCGCCTGGCCGGTCGCGAGCACCAGCCCCTCCTCGGGTCTGATCTCGAGCTCCCCCGCGTAGAGGATCTCGGGCAGTTCGGGGCTCTCCGGGTAGACCGCCACGACGATGCAGACTCCCACGGGCGGGCGCGCCGGTAGTTGCAAAGTCGTGACCGGACCGTGAAAAAACCGTGAAAGCCGGGTGCAGTCCGCCGCCGGTCAATATGCTCGCCGGATGAGTCTCCTGAGACGTCCGGTCGACACCGTGCTGATGGAGCTGGTCGAGGAGTCCGGCCGCAACGTCCAGAAGTGCGGCCTGCTGCTGCACGACCTGCTCGTCGACTACCCCGAGCACGCCACGCTCGCCCAGGACCTGAAGGTCTGCGAGCAGGAAGGCGATCGGATCACCCACGACATCATCCACCGGCTCGCCGGCGGCGGGAAGGTCGGCGCGCCGTTCGACGCCGGCGACGGCTACGCGCTGGCGACGGCGCTCGACGACATCGTCGACCACTCCGAGAACACGGCCGCCCAGCTCGGCCTCTACAAGGTCGAGGCGCCGATGGAGCAGGCGGTCGAGTTCACCGAGGTGCTGGTCGGGGCCGGCGAGCAGATCGCCCAGGCGCTGCGGTGCCTGCGCACGGGCACCGAGCTCTCCACGCACCTGGTCGAGATCCACCGCCTCGAGAACGAGGGGGACAGGCTGCAGCGCGACGGCGTCGCCTCGCTGTTCGAGGGCGGGATCGACCCGATGGTCGTGATCCGCTGGAAGGACATCTTCGAGTCGCTGGAGGCCGCGGTCGACGCGTGCGAGACGGTCGCCCACGTGCTCGAGGGGATCACGCTCAAGCAGCGCCGCCGCTGAGGCGACTCACCCGAAGCTGCTCGGAGGGGCGCTCAGCTCGAGCTGCGCCCCGCTCGCGCTCGCGCCGAGCAGGAAGATCTGGAACCTGCCGGTCGCGCCCGCGCCGAGCAGGGCGAGAACCGATCGCCCGGCGGCGACGACGCGGCGGTTCTTCTTCGCCAGCGCGTAGATGACCAGTTCGTGCTGATCGACCTGCGAGCGGTTGGCGACGGTGCCGGTCACCGTCTGGCCTCCGCCGGGTTCGGCTTCGAGCTTGTGGGAGAGGATCGCGATCGCCGGCGGCGCGCCCCCGACAGGCTTCGCCGTGCCCACCTTCGCGGTGGCTCGGCCCGGCGTGCCGGCCAGCTGAACCTGGTCGTCGACCCAGACGGCGCGGCCGTGGGCCGGCACGTAGGAGAGCGAGGTGAGCGAGCGGGCAAGGCCCGGGGCGGAGTTCGTGTAGGCGCCCGCCCGCGAGCCTTCGGCGACGGACACGAGCAGCGGCACTTCCCTCGCCGCGCCCGAGCTGTTGACGAGCTCGACCGCGACCGCGGCGCCTTCGCTTGAGTGGAGCGCGGTGGCCGTGACCGCTTTGATCGTCGGGCTGACGGTTGCGATCCTCAGGCCCGTGGCGTTCCTCGCCACGGCCTTGCTCTTGGCCGCCCGTTCCAGCGCGGCGCTCTTTTCCTGCGTCGTCTGACAGCCGGCGAGCGCGAGGCACGCCAGCGCGAGCACGCCGGCGGCTGGGACCCGGATCAACCGAAGGCCCCGCTCACGTAGTCGCGGGTGCGCTGCTCGCGTGGCCGGTCGAAGACCTGCTCGCTCGGGCCGTACTCGACGAGCTCCCCGAGGTGCATGAACGCGACGTGGTCGGCGACCCGGAAGGCCTGCTGGAGGTTGTGCGTGACGATCACCACCGCGACGCTCTCGCGCAGGCCCACGATCAGCTCCTCGATCGTCGCCGTGGAGATCGGGTCGAGCGCCGAGCAGGGCTCGTCGAGCAGCAGCACCTCGGGCTGGGCGGCGAGCGCGCGGGCGATGCAAAGACGCTGCTGCTGGCCGCCGGAGAGGCGCAGCGCGGAGCGGTCGAGGTCGCCCGACACCTCCTCCCAGAGGCCGGCCCGGCGGAGCGCGTCCTCGACGGCGGCCGACAGCTCGGGGCTGCGCCTGCGCCTGCGCCTGCCGCGGTCGGGCCGCTGCTCGGCCAGCGAGTAGGCGACGTTGTCGTAGATCGACATCGGGAAGGGGTTGGGCTGCTGGAAGACCATCGAGACGCGGCGGCGCAGGGCGTTGACCTCGAGCTCGTGGATGTCCGTCCCGTCGAGGGCGATGCGCCCGGCGCGGGCCGCCCCGGCGGTGATCTCCGTGAGGCGGTTCAGCGACCTGAGCAGGGTCGTCTTGCCCGATCCCGAGGCCCCGATCAGCGCCAGCACCTCGCCCTGGCGGACGGGCAGGCTGACGTCCCGCACGACCCAGTTCTCCCCGTAGGCCAGCCACACTCCTTCGACCGTCATGCGGTCGCGCACGAGCGAGGCGGGGGCACGGGTCGGGCGCGCGGCGACGGCCGCCGGGACGGCGTGGCCGTTTCGCTGCGGCAGCTCGCGCGCGGGCGCGATCGTCGGCTCGGCGTCGAGCGCGATACGGCGGATCGGGGGTGGCATCAGCGGGTCCATCACGACCAGCGCCTGCCGGCGAAGGACTCGGCGAGCTTCATGCGCAGGCGGGAGGCGGCCGCCGGCCCCCGCTCGCCGGTCACGGTCAAGCGGGTGACGAGGAAGTTCAGAGCCAGGACCATCAGCAGCAGCACGAAGGCGGCGGCGTACGCCTTCTCGTGCGCGTTGCCCTCGCCGGCGGGGGAGTTGTAGTAGACGTAGCTAGTGAGGGTCGAGCCGGTGCCGCGCAGCAGGCCCCAGACGGGAGTGTGGCCGACCGGTTCGGTCAGCTGGGCCGAGCCGCCGAGCAGCACGGTGATGATCGCCGTGTCGCCGATGATCCGCCCCATCCCGAGCACCACGCCGGCCGCGATCGAGGGCTTGATCGCCGGCAGCAGCACGTAGCGGCTGGTCGTGGCTTTCGTCTTGCCGAGCGCGAACGACGCCTCGCGGATCCGCGGCGGGAGCGCTTCGAGCCCCTCGCGCGTGGCGGCGACGATCAGGGGCAGCGCGATCAGCGCCATGACGGCGCCGGCGGCGATGAACGACTGCCCGAGCGCGCCGCTGGCCGCGCCTTGCGAGACGAACGTGAGGAAGCCCTGCGAGAAGAAGATCAGCCCGAACAGGGCGAGCACGATGCTCGGGACGCCCGCGAGCATCTCGATCGCTGAATCCACCGCCCGCGCCAGCCACGACGGGCGCGCGTACTCCGTCAGCCACACGGCGATCGCGACGCCGAGCGGCGCCGCGATCAGCGTGCCGACCGCCGTCACCAGCAGGGTCCCCTCGATCGGATCGAGGAAGCCTCCGTTGGAGGTCTGCTGGATCGAGCCCGAGACGGGCGAGGAGGTCAGCAGGCTCGGCTTCAGGTAGGAGACGCCCTTGACGAGCATGTAGAGCACGATCCACAGCGCGATCGCGCACAGCGCGAGCCCGCTGATCCAGCACAGCGCGTAGAAGAGCCTGTCCACGAGCGGCCAGCTCGAGACGCGCTCGCGGGGCGGGCGCACGACCGCCTTCGGCGGGGCGGGGGAGACGGCCGCTGCGGCCATCAGGCTCGGATCCCCTGCCTCACGAGCATCTGCTTGACCGCCCATCCCGCCAGCGAGAGCATCGCCGCGGAGAGCAGCAGCACGGCGCCCATCGCGTAGATCGTGTGCGACAGGGGCCCGATCGTCAGGCCCTCCGATTCTTGGAAGATCGTCGCGGCCAGCGGCCGGACCGGCTCGAACAGGAACGTCAGCCCGTCGAGGGGGTTGGCGGCGAACGGCGTCGAGCCGGCGACCATCGCGAGCATCACTGCCTCACCGAGCGCGCGTGCCGTCGCGAGCACCGTGCCCGCCGCGACCGCCGGCCACACGGTGCGCAGCGAGACGCGCCGGATCGTGCGCCAGCGGTTGACGCCGAGCGCGACCGACCCCTCGCGCCAGGCGGGCGGGACCGAGGAGAGGGCGCTGGCCGTGATCGCGACCATGATCGGCAGGATCATCACGGTCAGGATCAGCGTCCCCGTGGTGAGGTTTTCGCCGTTCAGCTGCACGACGTAGAGCACCGACTTCTTGCGCGACTCGCTGAGCAGGTGCTGATCGACCCACGGGGCGATCGCGAGGATCCCGATCAGCCCGTAGATGACCGACGGGACGCCCGCCAGCAGGCGGATCACGGGGTCCAGCGTGCGGCGCATGCGGGGCGGCGCGAACTCGGTCAGGAAGATCGCCGCGAACGTGGAGACGACGAGCGCGAGCGCGACCGCGGCGAGCGTCGTGACGATCGTGCCCCACAGCAGCGGCCAGGCCGTGAAGTAGAGCAGGCCGTGCCCCTTCAGCGGAGCCGATTCGCGCATCGCCCGAAGCTCGGTGTCGACTTCGGCGCCCGGCCCGAACCAGCCGAGGCCGTTGTAGCGGAAGGACGGCCACGCTTTGATCGCCACCGTCACCACCATCGCCCCGATCAGCACCAGGACGAGGACGCCGAGCGCGCCGAGGGCCAGCTCGGCGCGCCGGTCGCCGGCGGCGCCGGAGGCCGGCGTCGATCGCCGGCCTCCGTCGTTCCGCCTACGAGAGCGCAGGCTCTGTAGGACGCCGCCCCTCACTTCAGCTCAGTAGACCGAGATCCACTGCGTGTTGATGATGTTGTTGACAGCCTTTTTCCCGCTCGTGACCCACTTGAGGAACTTCAGAGTGGCGCCTTTCGGGTTGCCCTTGGTAGCCATCCAGAAGTTACGGACGCCGAGGTACTGGCCCGAGCGCGCGTTGCGCAGGTTGCACGCGACGCCGTTGTAGCCGACCGGGTTCAACCCGGCCGCGTATGCGAACGAGACGAAGCCGATCGCACCCTTTTTGATGCCCACCACCTGCTGCTCGAGGCCGTTCGAGGTCTTCGCCGTGGCGCTCGAGGTGATCTTGCGGTTTTCTTCCAGAAAGATGTGCTGGAAGGCGTCCTGAGTACCGGACGCGCCGTCGCGGTCGAACACTTCGATCGGCCCCGAGACTTTCGCTCCCGGCACTTCGCTCCAGTCGCGTTTCTGGCCGGTGAAGATTTCTTCGACCGTGCTCGTCGACATGTTCGCGATCGGGTTCGCCTTGTTAGTGACGACGCAGACCCCGTCGCGTGCGATCCTCACGAACGTGAGCCCGTGGGGGTCCACGCCTTCGATCGGGTCGCGCGAGGAGTCGCCGATGTCGAAGCGGCCTTCGGCGACGCCGCTGATGCCGATGTCGGACTGGCCGCCGGTGACTTTCGGGGTCGGCTGGTGCGTCGCCTTGTGGTAGGCGGCGGCGAGTTTCTGGGCGAGGGGGAGGACCGAGGTCGAGCCTCCGATGATCAGAGCCCGCCCGAACGCGGCCGAGGGGATCGTCAGCGCCAGGATCGCGACGACGGACACTGCGAGGGTGCGTAGGGGGCGCACTTTCACTCCTTTTCGGTGGGTACGAGGGCAGTGGCGAGCGCGGCGCGCTCGACCGGCGAACACCTTTGCGGGCCAGTCGATGCGGTCGCGCACGGCGTCACCCCGGCGGGAACCCTCGCGCGCCGCGGCATCACTGGTGTTTCGTTTTTGTGAACGCCTGAGCCCGAAGGGAGCGGTGTGTCTTTTTTGTGAAAACGAGTGGAACGTGAACACTTTGTGAACGGGCCCGGGTGTAGCGATGAGCGATGTGTTGTTTTTGTGAACGCACATTGCAATTCGTCTGCCGCCGTGTGACTCTGGCGGCACCGACCGGCGCCCTCGCTGCCGTCGCGTGGACCTGAGGCTTCGCGGGCAGCACCGTCACTGCGGTGTGCTCGATCCGAGGCCGGGACGGCCGCGCGGAGCGCGTGCCCGGCGGTCCCCCCACAGCCATGACCGACGAGACGAACCAGCCAGATCACCCGCAGCCGAACGGCGCCAAGGCCAACGGCGCCGGCGGCAACGGCAGCGGGACGCCCGCCGCGAGGCGAGCGGCCGTGCGCTCAGGCCTGGCCGAACGGCGCCACCCCGCGCTCGTCCGGCTCGGCCAGATCGCGTCCACCGCCCGCCGGATCGCGCTGCGCGACCCGCTCGCGCTGTTCCTCGTGATCGCCTCGATCGCCCTGGCGATCACGTTCGCCTCGCTGCTGGGCGCGATCAAGCCCAGCAGCGCCGGCCGGGCGGTGCCGATCAGCACCGTCGAGAAGCTCGCCAAGAAGCACGCGATCGCGACGGCGGTGCTGCTCGACCACGACAGCCGCGTCGAGATCACGACGACGACGACCGCCCCCGCGCTGACCGCCGCGGGCGGCCTCGCCGAAACGACGACGGGTGGGACGGCCACGCCGAGCGAAGTCGCCGCGACGCCGACCGGCGCCCAGCAGATGTGGGCGGCCTACCCGGCGTCGGGCGCCCAGACCCAGGAACTGGCCGCCGAACTGACCCACAGCGGAGCGAGCGTCACCGTCGACCAGCAGTCGGGCAAGCCGACGAAGGCGATCGTCGCGCAGTTCCTGATCCCGATCCTGCTGCTCGTGTGCCTGTTCTCGCTGTTCATGCGCGTCGGCGCCGACGGCGGCGCGGGCGGGATCGCGGGCTTCTCGCAGTTCACGGGCAAGGGCAAGAAGAAGGGCAAGGGCACGCGCGACAAGATCACCTTCGCCGACGTCGCCGGCGCGGGCGAGGCGGTCGCCGAGCTCCGGGAGATCCGCGACTACCTGGCCGATCCGACCAAGTACCTCGACGTCGGCGCGGCCGCCCCGAAGGGCGTGCTGCTGGTCGGGCCCCCGGGCACCGGCAAGACGCTGCTCGCCAAGGCCGTCGCGGGCGAAGCGGACGCGTCGTTCTTCTCGCTGTCGGGCTCCGACTTCGTCGAGTCACTCGTCGGCGTCGGCGCGGCGCGCGTGCGCGACCTGTTCGCGAAGGCGCGCAAGTCCTCCCCCTCGATCATCTTCATCGACGAGTTCGACGCCGCGGGACGCAAGCGCGGAGCGGGCATCGGCCAGGGCAACGACGAGCGCGAGCAGACGCTCAACCAGATCCTGGTCGAGATGGACGGGTTCTCCGGCGACGGCGGGCTGGTCGTGATGGGCGCGACCAACCGGCCCGACATCCTCGACCCGGCGCTGCTGCGCCCGGGCCGCTTCGACCGCCAGGTCGTGATCGACACGCCCGACGTGCACGGGCGCCTGGAGATCCTGCGCCTGCACGGCGCCAAGCGCCCGCTCGCCCCCGACGCCTCGCTCGAGGAGGTCGCGCGCGAGACGCCGGGCTTCAGCGGCGCGGAGCTCGCCAACGTGATCAACGAGGCGGCCCTGCTGTCGGTGCGCGACGGCCGCGCCCAGATCGATCAGGCGACGCTCGAGGAGGCGATCGACCGCGTCGTCGCCGGCCCCGCCAAGAAACACATCCTGACCGACCAAGAGCGGTGGCTGATCGCGGTCCACGAGGCCTCGCACGCGGTCGTCACCGAGGCGCTCGGCCACGCGACCTCGACGCGCAAGCTCTCGATCGTCGCGCGCGGACGGCAGCTCGGCACGGCCGCCCACATGCTCTCCGACCGCGACCAGACGATCATGACCAAGCCCGACCTGGAGCAGCAGCTGATCGTGATCACGGCCGGCATCTCCGGCGAGCGGATCGCATTCGGACACACCTCCACCAGCGTCAACGACGACCTCCACGCGGCGACCAACCTGGCCCGCTCGATGGTCACCTCCTACGGCATGTCGGAGGCCCTCGGCCTCGTCACGATCGGCGAGAAGAGCGGCGAGGTGTTCCTCGGCGCGTCGCTGCAGGACCTCGGCTCCGTCGGGCCGGAGACGCTGAACATCATCGACTCCGAGATCGAGCGGCTGGTCGGCGACGCCGAGGCGCGGGCGAGCGCGATCCTCGACCGCAACTGGAGCGCCGTGGAGGAGACGGCCACCGCGCTGCTCGAGCACGAGACCCTCTCCGGCGTCGCGCTCGACGCGGTCCTCTCGACCGTCACGGAGACGAGCTACGAGAGCCTGCGCGACGTTCGGCGCGCCTCGCCGGAGGGCAAGCAGGGGCTGTGAGGCGCAGGCGGCTCCCCTCGCCCGCGCTCGCGATCGCGCTTCTCGCCCTCGTGCTCTCGAGCACCGGTCTCGCCGACGCGGCACGGCGCGCGATCGTCGCCTCGATCGCGGGACACCCGGTCACGTCGAAGCCCCGGGCGGGCGCCGTGCTGCTGCTCGGCAAGAACCGCAAGTTCCCGGCGGCGGCGATCCCCACGGTCTCCAACGCCAAGCGCGTCGACGGCAAGACCGCCGAACAGCTCGCGGGCACGTGTCCCCCCGCGACCGTCGACCTCGGCACGTGGTGCATGGACTCGGCGCCCTATCCGCTTACGAACGCGGACGCGGGCAAGAACAACTACTTCTGGGCGAGCAACGCGTGCGAGGCGGAAGGAGGGTGGCTGCCGACAGCCTCGCAGCTGATCGGCGCGGCGGGACGCGTGAAGCTCGAGTCGGTGATCCACGACTCGCCCCTGACGGCGACGGTCGACCTGGACCCGACCCGTGGCCTGAAGGACGAGCGCGAGATGAGCTCGACGCTCGTCACGACCGAGGCGGGGTCGGCCGCGGCCGGCTCGGAGGGAGTCAGCGAAGGCGCCTCCTCGAACCCCCGCCAGGGCCAGCCCAACCCGATCCCGCTGCCCCCCAACCCGATGCCCGAATCGCTGCAGTACGTGACGGTCTACGACAACGCGAACAAGGGCGGCTTCGCAGGCTCCGAGCCCGTCAAGGAACCCCAGAACTTCCGCTGCGCGTTCAACAAGTCACCGGGCGCGCAGAACAACTCCAGCTCGTGAACCTCGTGCGGCTCTCCGAAGGAGCGCTCCGCATGCCGCCGCGAACGACGCTCGCCGGGGCCCTCGCGACGTGCGCGCTGCTCGTCGCGTCGCTGCTCGCGCTGCGTGCCGGGACGGCGGGGGCGATCATCCTCCCCGCGCACACGATCGACGGTCCGAGCGAGGACGTCGTCGGCTTCGGCGGCGCGGCGATGGCCGAAGACGGGACCGGTGGGCTCGTGTACCTGAAGCGCGTGAACGGCGTGCCCCACGTGTTCGCCGCGCGGTACGCGAACGGCGCCTGGCAGGCGCCCGTCCGGGTCGACTACGAACAGCCCTACGCGGCATCCTGGCCCCGGATCGGGGCGGCCGAAGGCGGCGAGCTGATCGTCGTCTGGGCGACCCCGTTCGCGACCGAACACGGGCACCCCGTCTACGAGCTCGTCGGCGCCGAGCTGGCACCGGGCGCGAGCGGCTTCGGTCAGGCCGTGATCGTCGATCCGAACATCGGCGAAGCGGCCGGCGCCAGCCCCGACCTGGCGGTCAGCTCGACCGGGCAGGCCGACGTGGTCTACCGGGTGACCGGCTCCTCGAGCACGGTGCCGCTGCTGCGTCCCACCGACGTCGTCGAGAGCGTCCGGGTCGCGTCCTTCACGGGCGAACGCTGGACGTCGCTGGGCAGCGCGAACCGCGACCCGGGCCTCTCGATGCGCCCGCCGACGGAAGCGAACGCCCCGAAGATCGCGCTCGGCCCGACCGGGAACGGAGTCGTCGTCTGGCAGGAGCCGGAAGCCAACGGCGTCGCGCGGATCTGGGCCCGGCGGGTGTTCGGGCAGTCGCTCAACTACGCGATGCCGGTGACCGCCACGAGCTTCGGCGGCACCCCGATCGGCAACGACGCCGACGCCCCAGCCGTGGCGATCTCCCGCCTCGGTCAGGCCGAGGTCGCATACCGCCAGCCGTACGCGGTCGGATCGCCTCTGCCCGGGCCGCGCATCTTCCTGAACACGCTCCCCGACGGGGAATCCGAAAGCGGCGGCGCGTTCCAGGGCGCGGTCCTCGTCGACGCCGCCGTGAGCGGGGGGCGACTCGCCACGATCGGCCGTCCGAGCGTCGACGTCGGCGAACAGCGCCAGTCGCGGGTGCTCTACGACAGCAACGGGGTGCCGCGCGTCGTGGCGCGCGGCGACAAGGGGGAACTGAGCTCCTCGACGCTCGGCTCGCCGTTCACGGGCTCGCTGCTCGGCCCGGCGCCGGAACTGGCCTCGGCCTCGGTCGTCAACCCCGGCGGGGGCGGCGTCGCGGCCTGGCCCAGCAGCGACCCGCACGGGAGGCCCGGGCTAGGGGTGCGGGAGGACTTCCCCGACGGTGCGGTGCAGACGGCGCTGCTGAGCGGAGGCAGCGGTGGCCCGATCGGCGAAATCGCGGTCGGCCGCTCGGGACTCGGCGACGGGCTCGTCGCCTTCCAGCAGGGACCGGTTGGCGCCGCGTCGATCGTCGCCGCCCAGATCACCGCGCCGCCCGCCCCGTTCCCGGTGACGCTGCCGAAAACGTGGATCATGCCCTCGCGGCTGCAGGCCCAGTGGGCGGCGGCGGAAAGCGCCGACGGACCGCTCAGCTACCAGCCGGTTCTGGACGGCAGGATCGCCGGGGCCGGCCAGAGCGGGCTCTCCTACCGCTTTCCGCCGCGGGGCCTTGAGACCGGCGTGCACGACGTGCAGGTGCTGGCAACCGACATCTTCGGCCAGCAGGTCCTCTCCGCGAGGAGCAAGGTGAAAGTCGACGCCTCGAAGCCGACGGTCCGCGTGACGGTGCGCGGCGGCGCGATCGCCGTGCAGGTCGGCGACCGCGGCTCGGGCCTCGCGCCGAAGTCGGTCCGAATCTCCTTCGGCGACGGGGCGTTCGCGGCCGGGCACGGGCGCGCAGCCCACCGTTACGCCCGCGGCGGGACGTTCACGCTCCACGTGAGCGCCCGCGACCGGGCCGGGAACCGCGTCAGCTTCCGCCGGCGGGTGCGGGGATGAGGGGACCGTCGCTCACGCGCCGGTCCCTCGGCGGCGCTCCGCTCGCGCTCGCGCTCGCGCTCGTCGCGACGACGCTCGGCGTGTGCGGATCGGCTCGCGGCGACGTGTTCGGCCCGATCTCGCTGCTCTCCGCGAGCCCCGTCGGCCAAGCGGAATACGCGCACGATCCGGCTCTCTCCGAAGACGGCCGCTACGTCGTCTTCGACGGCTCGGTGGGAGGCGTGCCGGGGGTCTGGCGGCGCGCGGCCGCGCCAGGCTCGCCGCTCGAACAGGTCGCAGGCGGAGACGCGACCCTGCCGTCCCTCAGCGCCGACGGCCGCTACGTCAGCTTCACGAGCAACGAAGGCGCGAGCCTGCCCGCGATCACCGACGGCGCGCTCCACGCCGGCACGGCGCGCGAAGCTCCGCAGGTCTACGTGCGAGACATGGAGAGGGCCAGCGGCGAAGCCGGGGCGTTCACGCTCGTCTCGGCGAAGAACCACTCGAGCGAAGCGCTGAGCTACGAGTTCCCGGGCGCGAGCGAAGCCGAAGCGGAAGGCAAAGCGCCGCACTACGGGGCCGTCGCGGCGGGACGCGGCGCGATCACCGCCGACGGGAGGACGGTCGTGTTCGTCACCACCGCCCAATCGGATCTCGCCGGGCCGGGCACGCCGCCGATGCAGGTCGCGGTCCGCCACCTCGACAGCGAAGAAACGCAGCTCGTTAGCGTCCGCTTCGACCCCGCGACCGGCCGCCCCGCGATCGACCCGGAAACGGGCCGCCCGGAGCCGGTGCCCGAGGAAGAAGAACGCTACGGCGCCGTCTGGAGCAAAGAACCGGCGTTCTCCCCGACCGCCGCCGGCGCGGTCACGAGGGGCTACCAGCCGCCGACCCTGCCAGGCGCATCGATCAGCGCCGACGGCAGCGCCGTCGCCTGGTACGGCTCGCTCATCTCAGAACAGGCGCGCACGCTCCCCGGCGAAGCCGAACTGCTGCGGAAACTCTACGCCGAGCCGCTGTGGCGACGGATCTCAGGAGGGCCGGCGGAACCGACGAGGCGCGTGACGGGCGGCTCGGAACCGGAAAACCCGGCCTGCATCGCGAGCCCCGAGTCCCGGCTTCCGTCCACCCCTGTGCCCGGCGACCCGTGCCAGGGCCCGTTCGCCGCCCAGACGACCGGCATCGGGACCTGGAACGGGTCCGAAGAAGCCGACTACGTGCCGCGCCTGAGCCGCGACGGCGACTACGTCGCGTTCCTCGCGACCGCGCCGCTCAGCGACGAAGCCGGGGCCTTCGGCATCGGTGGCGCGAACTTCAACGCCGACGCCTACCGGGAGGACATGACGGCGGCGACGCGTGCCGCCGGTCTCACGAGGCTGACCCAGTTCGCGAGCGCCGACACGAACCGCATCCAGACGAACAGCGGCGTCCGGGACCTCGCGATCTCGGCCGACGGGCAGCAGATCGCCCTGACGACCCGCCGCACGGTCTTCCCGCTCGGCGTTCCCGCGTACGTGAGCGCGCCCTCCGCGGTGCCCGGCCTGGCCGAACTGTTCGAGGCTGACCTCTCCAACGAGACGCTGACGAGGGTGACGCGGGGCTACGAAGGCGGCACCCCCGAACACCCCGAAATCGAAACCGGCAACGAAGAGCGCTACGCGCGCTCCTCCGACGGCGCGCTGTCGCCGAGCTTCTCCGCCGACGGGCTGGCGCTCGCGTTCTCATCGACCGCCTCGAACCTCGTGTTCGGCGACGGCAACACGCCGGCCAACGGACAGGGCGAAGTCGACGGCGCAGACGTCTTCGTCGTGCCCCGCATCGTCTTCTCCGCGGAACCGACGCCGCAGACGATCTCCCCGCCGCCGTCGAACCCCTCGCTCGAACCCGTCTGGCAGCTCGGCGTGAAGGCCTCCTCGCTGGCCGACGGAGCCGTGCGGCTGACGCTGCTAGTCCCGGCCGCGGGCAACGTGAGGGTCAGCGCCGCCAGCACGCTGCCCGCGAGGTCGGCCCGCGTCCGCGGCAGGGTGAGACGCACCGTCGCGAGCGCGTCGCTCGCGAGCAGCGGCCCGTCTGCGGCGGTCACCGCGACTCTGAAGCTGGGCGGCGCTTACCGCGCGCTTGCGCGCAGGCGGGGCGGCCTCTCGAGCGTCGTGAACGTCACGTTCTCGGCGCCGGGTCATCCGGCGCTGAGACGGAGTCTGAGGATCCACTTCGTGCAGCGCGCCGCGGCCAGCCGTCGCCCCGGGAGGCGCAGATGACGCCCGTCGTGAGGAGGCTGATCCGCGGCCTGCGGCGTGCCCTGACGCTCACGGCGCTCGTGCTCGCAGCGGCGACCGGGGTTGCCGGCGCGGCGCCGCTCGCCGACGACGGCGGCGCGGAATGGCAGGTCGAGCAGCCGCTGCCGCCGGCGCCCGAAGTCGCCGGGGCGGAAAGCTCCGAAGCGCCCGTCTCGCTCGGACACATCGGCGACGTCGAGTTCTACGAACCGAACCGCGGGGCCCTGATCACCTCCGGCAACGGCGGCAGCGTCAAGGCCGGGGTCTGGTTCTACGACGGCGCGAGCTGGCGCGAGCTCTCGACCCAGTGCGGCGCCGGCGACGGACGCATCGCGTGGGCGGGCCCCGACGAGTTCTGGACGGTCTCCGACGGCCGCCCGGGACAGGCCGTCGCGTCGAGCTCCGAACGGCCCCCGCTTGCGGACAACACGCTCTGCCACTTCGCGCCCGGCCCCGCCGGCAACATCGAAATCGTCGGCTCCTACGCCTCGGTGCCGTTCCTCGGCAGCTCCTATCAGGCGATGCACGCCGCCGGGTGCCTGTCGCCGAGCAACTGCTGGTTCGGCGGCGAGCCGCTGCCGCCGCCCCAGGTCGGCGCCTTCATGCTGCACTGGAACGGCGCCGGGCTCGAACCGCAGCCGTTCCTGCCCGAAGGCCACCCGGTGTGGGGCATGACCCCATACGAAGGGAGGCTGCTCGAGAGCATGCGCGTGCAGAGCGGCGACAAAGTCGTCAGAGAAGTCCAGCGGCCTGCGGCGCTGCGCACGATCAAGGCGGAAGTCAGCGGCGAAGAAAGCTTCTTCGAAGCGGCCCAGCCGGAAAACCACTTCCTGTACTGGAAAGGCGAGTTCTCGACTGCGCTCGACTACCTGCGCCTCAGCACGAGCGAAGGCGCGCTGTGGGTCGGCGCGGGAGCGCAGGTGCCGGGACCGGAACGATCGAAGCCGGCCGGCGTGACGATCCTGAGGAAGCCCGCGGGCGGCGAATGGGAAACCGTCATCGGCCCGCTCGAAGGCGAAGGCGAAGAAGGCGAACCGCCCGGGCAGATCGCCTTCCCGAAAGACGTGCTCGCCTCGCTCGCGGCCGAGCCCGGCGGCTCGAGCGCCTGGCTCGGGCTCGACCCCGAAGCCGACGTGCTCTCGCCCAACCGGCTCGAACGCGCCTCGCTCGCGCGGGTGAGCTCGAACGGCGAAGTGAGCGACCGCCTCGAACTGCCGCTGCCCGAAGACGCGCACGGACCGCTCGGCTCCGCCCAGCGCGTCGTCTGCCCGGCGCCGCACGACTGCTGGGCGAGCACCGCCGGGGGCTGGCTGCTCCACCTCGCGACGAGCGGCGAACGCGAACACCCGGACGTGCTCTCGGACCCGGTGTTCGCGCGCGTGCAGGCGGGCGAACCCGTCACCTTCCGGCCGCCCGACGCCGGCGTGCCGCAGGAACCGCTCGACGAACTCCCCGAAGACACCTCCGGCGAAGAGCTGTTCACGCGCGATGAAAAACTCGTCAAGCCGCCGGCTGCGGGGAAGATCAGGATCCCGGTGCCGCTGCTGACGCACGTCCGCTCGCGCGTGGTCGGGCGCACGCATCTGATCCTCAGCTTCCACCTCGCCGTCAAGGCCCGCGTTCGCCTGCTGGCGCTGCGCAAGCGCAAGGTCGTAGCGCGGAGCGCCAAGCGGACGCTGGGGGCGGGCGCTCGCAAGCTCGAACTGCGTCTCGACCCCAAGAGCTGGCCCGAACACCTCAAACTGCAGACCGAAGCGCTCGCGCCGCTGCCGACGCAGGGCACGTCCTCGCCGAGCATCAAAAGCATCTCGACCTCGTTCGTCGCGCCGGCGCGACTGCTCTCCTCGGGGCTGACCCGGTGGTGAACCCGCTTCGGGGCCGGGTCCGCCGGCGCGGGTTGATTGTCTGCTGCGCGGCATGCGGCGCAGCGGCGCTTGCGATGCTCACGCTCGGCCTTTGGGGCGGCGGGGTGCCGCGCGCGGCGGGCCTCGCCGGCGCGGGCGAACTCGCCGCCCAGACCGACGACTCGGCTCCCCTCACCGGGATCACGCTGTTCGGCGCGGCGCCCGAAGAAGAAGCCGGCGCGATCTGGGGGATCGCGCCCGTCTCGGGCGGCTCGCAGCCGGTCCAGTACTCCCGGGCGCACGGCTGGACGCTCGCGCCGGCGCTGAAGGACGCGGACGGCGAACCGCTCAACGGCTTCTCGCTGGACACCCCGGAAGCGTTTCGCGAGAAGACGCCGAGCCCGCTCGCGGGACAGATGACCGCTGCGGGCGACGGCGCTCTGCTCGGCTCGGTCGGCAGCGGAGCGTCGGCTCGTCAGGCCCTCTTGGTGCGCGATCCCGGCGGCCCGTTCAAGGAAGTCCCCGTGCCCGAAGGCGGAGAAGCGCTGCAGTCCGGCGAGGCGCTGTTCGACGTGAACAGGCCGCCGCTGCTCGCGGTGCTGCGCGAAACCGGGGGCTCGGCGGGAGCGCTCATCGTCCCCACCTCCCCGGCGGGACAGCGCGCCGTGCTGCACTGGAACGGAACGGCGTGGGCCCGGGAGACGATCGAAGCGCCGCCCTCGGCGTCGCAGTTCGAAGTGCTCGCGATCGGCGCGAGCTCGCCAGAGAACGCCTGGCTGCTCGCGAGGGTCGAAGGCGGCGAAGGGCCGCTGTCGCTGTATCGCCGCCACACGGGCGGCGGGCCCACAGTCTGGCGGCCCGTCGCAACGAGCGCCGGCGGCGAAGCCGGCGCTCCGCTCGCGATCGCCGGCGAAACGCTCGACGAGCCGGGCCGCGACCAGGCGCAGCTGCTGACCGTCACCTCGGCCGGCGTCTGGGTCGACGCGCGCATGCACGCCTCGAAAGCTCCCGCGACGCTCTACTTCAACCCGGAAGGCGAAGCCGACGCGGGGACCTTCACCGGGTTCTGGTGCTCGATCCCGGCCAGCTCGCCCGGCGCGACGCCCGAAGCGAGCGAAGCCTGTGAATCCCGCTCGCCGCACTGGCTGCCGGAACTCCCGACCGACTACTCGCGCAGCTTCGCGTGGCCCGGCGGGGGCTACGGGGAACGGATCGTCACGGGTCTGTTCGACGGCCGGATGCTGAGGCTGGAAGGCGCCCGGTTCGCGCTCGTCAACACGCTCGGGTCCACGCAGGAATCGAACCCGGGTCAGAGCCTCGGCGCGGCGTTCTCGGGCCCGACGGACGGCTGGCTGGGAAAAGCGCTGCTGCTCGTCCACGTGACCACGCCGGCCGGCCTCGCTCCGAACATGCTGCGCCCGTGGCCGGTGCCGTTCCGCTTCGCGCTGACGGCGCTCGCGTCCCAGCCGGGCGTGGCCGTCGGCGCCGAAACGAGCGAAGCGCTCGCGGTGGGCGATCGCGGCGAGGTCGCCCGCTACCACCCGGGATCGGGATGGTTCCCGGAAACGCTGCCCGGTCCGGGCGGTAGGCGGCAGACGCCGCGGCTGCGGGCCGTCGCCTGGCCGACGCCGTCGCGGGCGTACGCCGTCGGGGACTCCGAAAAAGGTGCCGGGCAGATGTGGCTTTGGCGGGGCGAAACGGGACTGTGGGAAAAAGATCCGGCCACGCCGCTCAACTTCCGCGGCAACCTGCTCGGGATCGCGTTCGACCCGAGCAACAGCGCGCGCGGCTACGCCGTCGGACAGCAGGGCGTGCTGCTCAGCTACGGCAAGAGCTGGACGCAGGAAGAAGAAGCGAACATCCCGCCCGCGGCGCGCGGCGCCAACTTCACCTCGGTCGCCTTCGCGGGCTCGGAAGCGATCGTCGCGTGGCGGAAGCTGATCCAGCCCGGCCAGAACGCCTACGTCGGCGGCGTGATCGTCAACGACGGCTCGGGCTGGCGCGAAGAAGAAGGCGCCGACGCGGTGCTCGGCACGGCAGCCGTGCCGTGGGTCGTCGCGGCGCTGCCCGACGGGGGCGCGGCGTTCACCGCCAAGAGCCCGACGAAGGGCGCGACGATCTACGAGCGCAACGCCCCCGGGCAGCCGTGGCAGGGCGTCGCCTACCCCGGCGGGTTCGCGCCCGGCGCGCTGACGGTGTTCCGAGAAGGGGGAGCGATCAGGGCGATCGGGACCGGCAGCGAACCGCCCACGTTCGTGGCCGAAGAAGAAGTCGCGCCGCCGCCCGGCTTCCCGCCGACCCTCGTCGACCCCTATCCGCTCGTCAGCGACCCCGACCGCGGCGTCCTGCGCCAGACCGCGACCGGCTGGAAAGACGAGGAGCACGAACTCAACGACGCCCGCGAACCGCCCGGCGGATATGCGTTCTGGGATACGCCGAAGATCCCCGACCCCGCGAACGCCGTGCTGGTCGACCCGACCGGGACGCAGGGGTGGGCCGTCGGCGGCGTCGTCGACAACAGGGTCGCGTTGCTCGACACGGCCGACATCTACCGCTATCCGGCGACCGCGGCTCCGAAACTGGACGCGCAGTCGCCCGAAGCGACGAGGCCGGGCTCGACGGCGATCGCGATCGGAGGCGGGGCCGCTTGCGCGGCGCCGTGCGCGAGCCGCGCGGACACCGGCATCGGCCCGGCGACGTGGCTTGCGCGCGCGATCGGCCAGACCGAAGAAATGGGCGCGAGCGTCGGCGCGTTCGTCTACACCGGCCCGGGCGTGACGAGCGGCCGGACGGCCGGCCCGAGGCTGTTCCCGGTCCCCTGGGGCGAAGAGGAGAGCTACTACGCGCAGCGCGCGAGCGGCGGCAAGACGACCGTCTGCGCGGCTCCGTCGCCGACCGATCGCGAAGGCGGCGGCGAAGGCAGCGACAGGTTCTTCAGCGAAGCGCTCGGGGCGGCGGGCGGGTGTCGCGAAACGGGGGCGGGCGACAACTACGCCTTCGAGCACGGGAGGCTGCGGGTGATCGTGATCGACACGAGCTTCGTGCAGGCGGGGCAGCGGGTCGTCCCCGAAGGCGAGATCGCATTCCTGCGCAGCCAGCTGCTCGGCGCGAGCGGGCACGCGATCGTCGTCGGCAACGCCGACCTCCCCACGGAATACGCAGAACGCCGGTCCGCCGCGCGCGAACTCGTGGCCGCGATCGAAGAAGGCGGCGCCGCCGCGTACTTCTTCGACGCCCCCGAAGAGAACGTCTCAGAGCACCTCACCGGCACGGAATCCAGCACGCCGGCGTACGGGTCCGGCACGTTGGGCTACGTGAACGTCAGCAACGAAGAGAAGAGCGGCTTCATCGGCCAGAGCGGGTTCCTGCTGGCCGAAGTCTCCGAAACCGAAAAGGACAAGTTCGGTCGCTATCGCTCGAGCGTCAGGCTGATCCCCGACGTCGAAGAGCTCGCGGTCGAAGCGGTGCAGGGGACGCTGCTGCGTCGCAGCCAGGTCGCGTCGTTCGCCGGTCTCGCCCGCCGCCCGCGGTCGGGCAACCGCTCGGAAAACCTGGGCGCCGAATACGAAGTGGCGCCTTACGTGGAGATACCCGACAACTGCGTCGGCGCGGGCTGCGCGCAGGGGATCGTGCCCGAATACAGGTTCAGGTCCTCGGACCCGCATTACGGGCAGTTCGTCCGGCGCGACTTCAACTCGCCGGAACCGAACGCCGTCAAGCACGACGTGCACGGAAAGCCGATTCCCGAGGAAGCCGAAGGGGGCAAAGACGGCCTGTTCTGCGCCTACAACGCGACCCCGGCGGGCAAGCCGATCACCGTGACGCTGGAAACTGGCAACCTCAGCTACTCGCTGCCGGTCACGATCCAGGCGGGGAGCGTCCGCCAGCCGTGTGGGACGACGGCGCTGGCCTCGAAACCGGGCGTGGTCGAACCAGCGATCACGCCGACGCCGTCGGGAGAACCGCCGCCCGGCAGCGCGGCGCCGACGAGCCTCAACGTGCCGCTGACGGCGTCCGCGCCGGCGCCGGCGCCGGCGCCGCATCCGGCCCCCTCCCAGTTCCTTCCGCAACCGACGCCGGTCTCGTTCCTGCCCGCGTTCGTACCGGTGCCGCTGCCCACCCCCGCCCGGCCGACGCCGCCCAGCGGGACCTCCCCGGTGACCTCGCCCGTCGAGGCCGCCCAGAAGGAAGAGGAAGAGGAGGCAGCGCCGGAGTCGGTCGATGCGGCCGCGAGCGCCTATCACCCGAGCGAACACGAGACCCCGCCCGCCTACCTCGTCGGTCTCGTCGTCCTGGCCGCGTTCGCGGGAGCGTCGCTGCGGGGCCGGCGCGGACCGCGCCGTGGCACCCGCGTGGCGCCGGCGACCGTCAGCGCCAGCCGGGCGCAGCGTCGCTGGGACGAACAGTGAACGGGGCGCCGGCTTCGAGGTGAACGCGGGATAACCGGACGTTCACCGTTTGATTACCCGATCGCCTCCGCCAGCGGCGAGCATCACCGCGGAGGCGGACCCGAGGGCCGCCCGCGGGCATGTCCCAGTCATGGACGACCGCGCAGCAGACGAGCCATCTCGCGCAAACACGAAAGATCGGAGTCCGATGTCGCCCCGACCCACCGTCCTGCCCCGGCTGCTCATCGTCCTCGCGCTGCTCGCAGTCGCGGCGATGGTCGGAGCGCCCGCCAGCGGCGCCGCGGGCTCGAAGTGGGGCGACCTCGGACACTTCGGCGAACTGGAAAGCGAAATCCGCCACGGCGAAGGCGCGTTCGGCGTCAACCCCGGCGACGGCAGCGTGTGGCTCGTCGACGTCACCCTGGTGGGCAAAGAAGAAGAGCTCAGGCTGCAGAAGTTCGAACAGGTCGCGGGCGCCTGGACCTCCGTCGCCTCGCGCGTGATCGGCGTGAACGAAGCTCCGACCGGGACCACGCGCGAAGTCGACGGCCTGGCGTTCGACGCCAGAGAGAACCGGGTCTACCTGCTGATGACCGAGGAACGGATCAAAGCGCCGCACAAGGAAGAAGAAGCGGTCGCGAGCGAACTGCTCGCCTTCTCGACCGTCACCAGCGGTGGCGCGATCGAACCGGCCTCGGGGACGAAAGCGGGCGGAGTGCTCGTGCCGCGCACCGAAACGAACCTCACCGGCTCGCCGGTCGGGAAGTCCGAACTGTCACCCAACTCGACCGAAAAAGGCATGACCCTGTTCGCTCCCGGGGGGATCGCGGTCAACCCGACCAACGACCAGATCCTGCTCACGGGCTGGGTCGGGGGCGAAGCGCCCGAGATGTGGGCGGTCTCCGACAGCGGCGAAATCAAGACCGTGTGGGAAGACAAAACGGGCTACTTCGAAAAAGGCTGCGGCTGCCTGAGCTCACCGGTCGTCACGAGCGCGGGCAAGATCCTCGTGATGAGCAACCACGTCTTCGAAATCGTCGAACTGCCCTCCACCCTCAACTCGGCCACCGCGCCGAAGCGAGCCGTGTGGATGCCGCGCGAAATCGAATGTGGGGAACTCCAGCGCGAAAAGGAAGAAGGGAAGGGCGTGGAAACCTGCACCTTCTTCGAAAAGCTGACCAGGATCGAATCGGGGGCCGAAGCCGGCGGGGAGATGTCGCTCGGGCCCGAAGGCAACCTGTACGTGCACGCGGTCGTGAAAAACCTCGGCGAAGGCGGCTTCGAAGACGGGGCGGTGTTGATCTTCAACCCCAGCCTTCAGGAGATCGGCTGGACCGGCGGGGGAAGCTGGGGCAGCGCGACCAAACAGTGCGCGGTCAACGAGACCGACCCGGGCAACCTCGGCTCCGCGCTCGTCGCCGGCTACGAAGCCCACGAAGGCAAAGAAGCTCACGTGTTCATGTACGAGCGGGGGAACCCGGTCGCCGGGGAACACTCCAAGGTGCTCGAGCTCGGGCCGGAAGGCAAAACCGAAAACTGCCCGCAGGGCTCGGCGACGAAACCAACCGCCGAAGCGGGCGGGGCGAAACTCTCCTCGTTCCCGATCGCCGACACCGTCACGCTGACGTCGAAGGTCACGCAGGCCAACGCGCTCAGCACCGAATGGGAACTCGAACCCGGCGTCACGCAGAACGTGGGCAAGCGCCAGCAGGACACGACGCTGGTTGAACACCAGTTCGCCAGCGAAGGCACCTTCAACGTGATCGAGCGAATCCACAGCGACGATCTCGCGACGCCGCTGATCGAAGTAAGCGAAAAAGTCACGATCGTGGCGCCGAAAGTCCGCGGCGAAGCGGCGACGCCGGAAGGCACGACGCTGGCGCTCAAAGCCGAAGTCAACCCGACGGGCAGCCTGACGAAATGCAGCTTCCAGTACGCCGAAGCGAGCGAACCGTTCAGCGGCGCCGGTGTGAAATCGGTGACCTGCCCGACCGCGCCCGGAGAAGAAGAAAAATGGGTCGCCGAGACGGTCAAAGTCGGCGGCCTGACGGCCGGGAAGCGCTACCACTTCAGGCTCCTCGCCAAGGCCGGGGCCTGGGAAGGCAAGCAGGCCGGGACCGAAGTCGAACTTCCGCTCCCGGGCGCCCCCGTCGCGGAAACCAAGCCGGCGAGCGAAGTCGGGTCGTTCGGCGCGACGCTCAACGGCGCGGTCAACCCGAAGGGCAAGGAAACCAAAGCCTGCAAGTTCGAATACGGCACCGAACTCCCGTCCGGCAAAACCGTCGCGTGCGCGACCTCGCCGGGCGGCGGCGAAGCCTCCGTGCCGGTTTCGGCGACCGTGACGGGCCTGTTGCCCTCCACGACGTACAAGTTCAAGCTGCTCGACGAAAACACCGAAGGCAAGGCGAGCGAAGGCTCCACGCTGTCGTTCCCGACGCTCGAAGCGCCTTCCGCGCCGGCCGCGGAAACGCTTGCGGCCACCGGCATCGGGCAGACCGCCGCGACCCTCAAGGGCCTCGTCAACCCGCACGGCGAAGCGACGAGCTGCCGCTTCGAATACGGGACGACGACCGCCTACGGCACCACGGTCGCCTGTCCGACCGCGCCGGGCGCGGGGAGGAGCAGCGTCGAAGAGTCCGCGCCGCTCAGCGGTCTGCTCGCGGGCACCGCCTACCACTTCCGAATCGTGGCCGAAAACGGGAAGGGAAAAACGCCGGGCGCCGACAAGGAACTCAGGACCGCCCCGGCCTCGGAACCGCCGCATGAAGAACCGAAACCGCAAGAAAAACACGAAGTGCTGCCGGCCAAACTCGTCTCCCCCGAAGTGAAGGCCGCGGGCGCCGCGGTGACGGTCGCAGCCGGAGGCAGCTTCAGCCTCAAGCTGAGCTGTCCCGCGAGCGCCGCCAGCTGCGCCGGGACGGTCACGATCAAGACGCTCTCCGCGGTCGCCGCTCGTTCGGCGCGTGCGGCCAAGGCCAAGAAGGCGATCCTCACGCTTGCGACCGGCCGGTTCACGATCACGGGCGGGAAGCTGGCCGCCGTCACCCTTCACCTGTCGGCGAAGGCGAAGAAGCTGCTCGCCAAGATGCACACGCTGCGCGCGAAGGCGACGTTCGCGGCGACGAACCCCGAAGGCGCGACGCAGACCACCACGGCTCTGCTCACCCTGAAGGCTGCCAAGAAGAAGCACTGATTCGCCTGGAGCCCGGTGGTGGCCGCCACCGGGCTCTGTCTGGCGCACCCGCTCGCGAGGTCCCGTCTCGGGCGCGGTTGTGAGAGTGCTGCGGGCGGGCCGCGGCAGACGCCCCCGGCTCGGCCTGGCTCGCGAGGTACCTGTCGTCCAATCGGCTCGGCGAACGGTTACCGGCTTGTGACTGCGATGTGAACGGGGCGGGGAGACTTGTCACCCAGATGTGAAGCCCGCCGCGGCGTCACCGCCTGTAAACACTGTCAACCCCTGGGCTGGTGACACTACGAAGCGCAGAGAGATGTGCGGCGGGCCGAGGGACGGTGCGCCGGTCTCAGGTCGGTCCAAGCGGGGGCTCGGAAGCTCCGCCGCGGTCGGCAAAGGACAGTGCTAACCAGGAGGTAGTGGAGTAATGAAATTCTTGTCTGCGCGCCGGGCGCTCTCGGCGGGCATCGTTGCAGCGGCTTCGGTTGCTGCGTTCGTGGCGCCGAGCGCCGCGTCCGCGGCGCTTCCGGGCCACTGCAAAGGAACCAGCACCGAAGGCGCGGGCTCCTCGTTCCAGCTCGAAGCGCAGGAACTCTGGCGCAAAGGCTTCAACGAAAACAAATCGGCGGGCTGCGTCGGCGGTCCCACGATCACCTACCGCTCGATCGGCTCGGGCGCCGGCTACAAAGAATGGTCGGTCGAACACCACTACGGCACCGTCGGCTTCGTCGGCACCGACAACACCGTCAACCCGGCCGAAAAAGAACTCGTAGAAGGTCAGGTCGAAGCGGGCAAAAGCAGCAAACTGCTGACCGTCCCGGTGCTCCAGGGCGCGGTGGCGATCGTCGTCAACCTGCCCGAAAACTGCACCGCCAACTCGAAAGTCGCCGCCGGCCGTCTCGGCATCAACCAGGCGACCCTCGAGGGGATCTACAACGGCAGCGTCACGAACTGGGGCCAGATCGTCGCGGCCGAAGGCACCGGCAACGAACTGACCGGCGCCGGCTGCACCCCGGCCACCGACGCGATCACCCCGGTCGTCCGCAAGGACGGATCGGGCACGACGCACATCTTCAAGAAGTTCCTGTTCCTGACCAACGGCGGCAACCTCGCCTCCGAAGACGGCAAAGAACACACCTGGGGCGAACTCGGCGAAGGCTCGCTGAGCACGACCTGGCCGACGGCGGCGAAAGTCCTGAAGCCGGCCGAAACGACCAACGCGGGTCTGCTCAAAGCCGTCGCCGCGACGCCCGGGTCGATCGGCTACGCCGACCTTGCCCAGGCCCGCAACCCCGCCAACGGCGGCTTCACGGGCCAGAGCGCCTCGCGCTTCTGGGTCGTCGTCGAAAGCGAACGGAAGGAAAAAGAAAGCAGCAAAGGCCTGAAAGTCACGCGCAAGTACAAGGACCCGTCGAGCAACGGCGACACCGCCGCGACGGCTGAATCCAACTGCAAGAAGACCGAATTCTCCAACGGCAAAGGCGCCTTCCCGCCGCCGTCGGTCACTGCAAACTGGAACGAAGTCAGCTCGAAACAGTTCTCGAAGACGTACCCGCTCTGCGGCCTGACGTACAACCTCGTGCTGACCAACTACGAGGCGTACGCCGGCGGCACCGCGAACGAGGCCCAGACCGTCAAGGACTACCTCGCGTTCGAGAGCAGCAGCAAGGCTGGGGGCAAGGAAATCAAGGGCCACGACTACTCGGCTCTGCCCAAGACCCTGCTCGCCAAGGCCGAAGAAGGGGTCTCCCTGATCGAAGGCTGAGGCATCGGCAGACGCACGTGCGCCGGCCATGAACGGCAGGCGTCGCTGAGCGGCCGGCTCGCCCGAAGGATCGGGCGAGCCGGCCGTTTTCGTGCCAGGGACGGCTTCTCCTCACCGGCCCCCCAAAGCCTGTTGACAACGTGAGGAATTGGCCGCTATGGTGCCCCGCTCGAGGGAGAGGCCGGCCCGCGACCCGTTTCGCGTGCGGCCGTGTTGATTCGCAGACCATGCACATCGATCCGTTCATCGTTCTCGGCAGCGCCATCATCGGCTTCCTCGTCGGCATGACCGGCGCGGGCGGCGGCGCGCTGATGACGCCGATGCTGATCCTGCTCTTCAACGTCAAGCCGTCGGCGGCGATCTCGAGCGATCTCGTCGCGGCGGTCCTGATGAGGCCGTTCGGCGCCGCCGTGCACCTGCGCAAGCGCACCGTCAACCTCAGCCTCGTCAAGTGGATGGTGCTGGGCTCGGTGCCGATGGCCTTCGTCGGGGCGTTCCTGCTCAAAGAACTCGGCAACTCCAAGGAAGCCCAGACGAACATCGAGACGGTGCTCGGCGCGGCGCTGCTCGTCGGAGCCTCGGCGATGGTGCTGCGCTACGTGCTCGACCGGCGCAGCGGACAGGAACGGCAAGGGGTCGTCCACAACATCAAGCCGCACCCGGCCCGGACCGTCGTGATCGGGATGATCGGCGGCGTCGTCGTCGGCCTGACCTCGGTCGGCTCGGGCTCGCTGATGATCATCCTGCTGCTCTTCCTCTACCCGATGCTGGGCGCCAACCAGCTCGTCGGCACCGACCTCACGCAGGCCGTGCCGCTGACGCTCGCCGCCGCGATCGGGCAGCTGATCTTCGGTCACGTCGAACTCGACGTGACGGTCTCGCTGATCCTCGGCAGCGTGCCGGCGGTCCTGATCGGCTCGCTGTTCTCCTCGAGCGCGCCCGACCGCTACGTGCGGCCCGTTATCACGTTCGTGATCACCGCCTCGGGGCTGAAGTACATCGGCCTCGAAACGGAACCACTCGGCTGGACTCTGTGCGGGATCCTGCTCGCCGTCGCCGCCGCGTGGGCCGTCACGAAGCGTCCCTGGGAGACCGCCCCGGCGGTGGTCTCCGGTCCCACGGACGTCACGCCGCGGCCCGATATGGAGTAGATATCACCGGCCCGCAACAGGGTCTTGCTTTAGGTATCCGCTCTGTTTATGATGCGCCACCTGAGGGCGATCACCGAATCTCGACAACTGTTCGGGTCAGGTGATCGACTATCCGTGGGGGCCGGGTAGACAAGCAAGGAGGCGGGGAATCGGATGAGTGTCGAGACGGGGAGTCCAGCGGAGGCAGGCGCTCCATGGGGAGCGCCGCCCCTTGCGGTGCAGCGGGGGTTTCTGGGGATCGGCACGCGCCGGCGCGTGCTCGTACCGGGGATCTCCGAGGTGCGCGGGCCCGACGCCTCGCTGCGGCGCGACGCGCTGTTCCGCCGTGGGCTCGCGCTGGCTGACGTCGCCGCCGTCGTCGGCGCGTTCCTGCTGACGCTGGTCCTGTCGCCGCGCGCGCTGACGCTCCATTGGGCCTCGGTGCTCGAGATCCCGATCCTGCTGGTCGCGGCGAAGATGACCGGCCTCTACGACCGCGACGAGACGCTGCTGCGCAAGACGACGCTCGACGAGGCCCCGCGGCTGTTCCAGCTCGCGACGCTCTGCACGGTGATCGCCTGGCTGGCGGGCGACGCCGTCTTCCTAGGCGGGATCGGGCGCCACTCGGCGCTGATCCTGTGGATCGTGCTCGCCGCGCTGCTGATCGTCTGCCGCTCGGTCGCCCGCGTGCTGGCCCTCGCGATCGCTCCGACCGAGCGCTGCCTGTTCATCGGCGACGAGATGTCCGCCGCGACGATCCGCTCGAAGCTCGAATGCAACGGCGGCGTCAAGGCGACCGTCGTCGCGCACCTCGACCTCGACAAGGTCGCGCCGTGGTCGAGCGACTCGTTCTCGGAGTCCCGTCTGGCCGAGATCCGGGACCTCGCCCAGACGCTCGACGTGCACCGCGCGATCATCGCGCCGCGCAGCGCCGACGCGGGGGAGATGCTGAACCTCGTACGGACGCTGAAGGCGGTCGGCGTGCGGGTCAGCGTGCTCCCGCGCCTGCTCGAGGTGGTCGGCTCCTCGGTCGAGTTCGACGACCTCCACGGAGTCACCGTGATGGGGGTCCGCCGCTTCGACCTGACGCGATCGTCGGCCCGCTTCAAGCGCGCCTTCGACATGATCGGCGCCTCGCTCGGGCTGCTCGCGGTCTCGCCGATCCTGATCGTCGTGGCGATCGCGATCAAGCTCGACAGCCGCGGGCCGGTGTTCTTCCGCCAGCAGCGCGTGGGGCGGCACGGCAAACGCTTCCAGATGCTCAAGTTCCGCACGATGGTCCCGGATGCGGAGGCGATGAAGGACTCGCTGCGTCACCGCAACGAGGCGATGGAGGGGCTCTTCAAGATCGCCGAGGACCCGCGCGTGACCCGCGTCGGGCGCCTGCTGCGACGTAGCGCGCTCGACGAGCTGCCGCAGCTCTGGAACATCGTCCGAGGCGAGATGAGCCTCGTCGGCCCGCGGCCGCTCGTGATCGAGGAGGACCAGCGGATCGAGGGCTGGCACCGCCGCCGCCTGGAGCTGATGCCGGGCATGACCGGCCCCTGGCAGATCCTCGGCCCGGCGCGGGTGCCGCTGCGTGAGATGGTCGCGATCGACTACCTCTACGTGGCGAACTGGTCGCCCTGGTCGGACATCAAGATCCTGCTGCGGACCGTGCCCCACGTGGTCGGCCGCCGCGGCCTGTAGGGACCTCGCTCCCGGCGCCCGCGGCGGGCGCCCCTGCAAGCTCTCCTCGCTCCCGGCGCCCGCGGGCGCCTCCTGCAAGCTTCCGCCGCCCGACCCGCGCGCCCCGCGCTACTTCCCTTCTTTGCGCTTGTATTCGGCCGCTTCGCGGGCTTCTTCGGCTTCGAACTTCTTGCGCGCTTCCTGCTGAGCCGCCGATTCGCCGCTCGAGCCGGAGGTCTTGGTTTCGGACTTCGCGGTCTTCTTGGTCGACTTCGAGCTCGAGCGTTTCCCACCTTTGGCCGCTTTGCGTTTGTGGGTCTTTTTGGCGGGGGCCTGCGAGGCGGCCGCGCGCGCGGCCTGTTCGCGCCTGCGCTTGATTTCGGCAAGTTCCTGCGCTTCGCGCCTTTCGGAGGCCGATTCGCTCACCTTGCGCGCCGTCGTCCTGGTTGCTTCCGGGGCGCTCACGCCGGGCGCGACTTCGGCTCCTTCGCCGCCGCCCCCGCCGCCTTCTGAGCCGCCCGATCCGCAGCCCGCCAGGAGGCCCGCCGCGAGCAGGCACGCAAGCCCCGGGCCGACGCGTCGTGCGCCCGGCGTCATTGGCTCGGCACCGTCACGGTCGGCGGCCCGCTGATCGCTTCCTCGGTGGTCGTGTGGGTCGGCGTCTTCTTCTTCACGGTTTCGGTCTTCGGAGTCGTCGAGGTCTTGGTCGTCGTCGTGGTCTGCGTCTTGGTCTTCGCTTCGGCTTCCCGTTTGCGCTTTTCGGCGGCTTCCTTTTCCTTCTTCTTGGCAGCCTTTTCGGCTTCCTTTTCGCGCTTCTTGGCGCGCGCGCGGGCTTTCGCTTCGGTCGCCTGGGCGGTCTGTTCGGCTTCTTCTTCGCGCTTGCCCGATTCGATCAGCGAGAGCTCTTCCCGGTTCTTGGCGGCTTCGGCCTGTTCTTCCTTGTTGGCGGCGGCTTCTTCTTCGCGGGCCACTTCTTCGCCGCCGGCGGGGGCTTTTCCGCTCCCGCCGCCGCTTTCCAGCTGGGAGCAGCCCGCCAACGCGCCGCCCGCGCTGAGGGCGGTCAGCCAGAAGACGGTAGCCGTCACGGCGCGTCGGTGTCGCAGGTCGTTCATCCGTTGCAAGGGTAGCCGCGGGATGCTCAGGCGGCGCCCGTCTGCAAGCCGTCTCGCCGCGCGAGCGCAAGCTCGACCTGCTCGGCGATGCGGCGCTGGAAGACCGCCACCGAGAAGCGCTCGGCGTTCTCCACGGCGGCGCGCGGATCGAGGCCGAGCCCGTCCAGGCCCTCGATCGCCGCTCGGAACGCCTCGACGTCGTCGAGCGTCACGAGGCGCCCGGTGACGCCGTCGATCACCGTCTCCAGGGCGCCCCCCGCGGCGGCCGCGATCACCGGCCGGCCGGCCGCCTGGGCCTCGACCGCCGTGATCCCGAACTCCTCCATGCTCGGGACGAGCACGGCCCGCGCCTCGGCGTAGAGGCCCGCGAGCTCGGCGTCGCTGACGCGGCCGAGGAACTCCGCCTCCGGGTAGGCGGCGCGCAGCGCGTCGAGGTCCGGCCCCGCGCCCGCCACGCGGATCGGGGCGCGGGCGCGCCGGGCCGCCTCGAGCGCCACCTCCAGGCGCTTGTGGCGGACGATCTCCGAGACCACGAGCAGCGCGTCGCCCGGGCTCCCCGGGGCGAACCGCTCGGTCTCCACGGGCGGGTGGACGATCGTCGCCTCCCGGCCCCAGTAGCGGCGGATCCGCTCGCGGCTGAGCTCCGAGATCGCGAGGTAGGCGTCGACCCGGCGGCTCGCGGCGAGGTCCCAGCGTCGGATCGCCGCGAGCGCCGCCCGCAGGACCGGGCGCAGCGCCGCCGGGGTCTCCGCGAGCGCCCGCTGCTGCTCGTACCAGGCGTAGCGGAACGGCGTGTAGCAGTAGCAGACATGCACCGCCCCGGCGGGAGCGCGCACGCCGTGCATGAACGCGCTGCTGCTGCTCAGCACCACCTCGCACGGCCCGACGTGCAGGCGCCCGACGGCCCACGGGTACAGCGGCAGCAGGCGTCGGAAGCCGTCCTGGCGCACGCCGAGGCGCTGCAGCGGCGAGGTCTCGATCGCGCGCCCCGCGAAGCGCCCGTCGGTGCCCGCCTCGTCGTAGAGCAGCGTGAAGATCGGGGCGTTCGGCCAGCGGCCCGCGATCGCCGCGAACGAGCGCTCGGCGCCGCGCATCACGAGCAGGTAGTCGTGGGCCAGCGCGATCCGGGGATCGGCCCGTCCGCCGGCGTCTTTGCCCGCCGTGCTCATCCGCGTTACGGCGCGGGCTGGGCGCCCGGAACGGCGGCGGCGGGGGGCTTGACCGCGCACAGCGCGACGCTCAGGTGCGGGTAGCCGAGCAGCGCCGTGAGCGGCCGGTCGAGCACGACCAGCGGCCGCAGCGGCAGAACCGCGAGCCAGGCGGCGGTCAGCCCGACCCGCTCGGTCAGCCTGCGCATCAGGTCGGTCAGCTTCTGCGCGATCGCGCCGCTGATGAAGCCCTGCTCGACGACTTCCAGCCCGGCCGCGCTCGCCAGCTCGGCGACCCGCTCGGGGGTGTAGCCGTAGCGCACGTGCGAGCCGTCCTCGACCGGCGCGGGCTCAAGCTCCTCGGTGTACAGCGGCCGGTGCCCCGCGAACGGCGCGCTGAGCAGCAGCCGCCCGCCGGGCGCGAGCATCGCCGCGAGCGAGGACACGAGGCCCTGGTCGTCGAGCACGTGCTCGATCACCTCCAGGCACACGACCTGGTCGAACGGCGGCAGCTCGCCGCGGTGCGCCTCGATCTCGCGCAGGTCGATGATGCGGAAGTCGGCGCCCGTGACGCCGAGTCGCTCTGCTCGGGCCTGGGCGCCGTGCTGCTCCTCGGCCGAGAACGACGCGCTGATCACCTCGTTGCCAGTCGTCGCCGCGTAGATCGAGAAGCCGCCGTTGCCGGATCCCGCATCGAACGTCCGCAGTCGCCCCGGGCGCAGCCGCCCGCGCAGCCACAGCCAGCGGTCGAGCACGCACGGATCCCCAGTGATCAGCAGCAGCCGCCAGCCGAAGATCCCGAGCAGCCTGTCGAGCATCGCCGCAGCGTACCCGCGCTCAGCGGCGCCCGTCGACGAGCTCGACGAGCGCGGCCGAGATCCGCTCGCAGACGACTTCCGGCGCGAACAGCCGCTGCGCCTCGGCGCGCGCGACGGCGTGGATGCGCTCGCCCTCGCGCTCCAGCCTGTCGAGCGTGGCGACGATCGCCGACGCCATCGCCTCGACGTCGCCGGGCTCGACCTCCGTCACGACCGAGCGCTCGACGCCCTCGATCGCGCCGACCTCGCTCGTGCCGACGACCGGCGTGCCCGCGGCGAGCGCCTCGGCGACCGTCAGCCCGAACGGCTCGTAGCGGCTCGCCTGCAGCAGGACCGAGGCGCGCGCCAGCTCGCCCGGCACCTCCGCCGAGGCGATGTTGCCGACGTGCTCCGCGCCCGCCGGCAGATCCTCGAGCAGCCTCGTGTAGTCGGAGAACAGGCTCGGGCCGCCGATCACCCGCACCTTCGCCTCGACGCCCCGCTCAGCCAAAAGGCGCGCTACGGCGATCACGGCGTCGACGCCCTTGCGGACCGAGATCCGGCCCAGCACGAGGATCACCGGCGGCCGCTGCGGCGCGGGCTCGACGCCGAGGAAGCGCTCCGTCCGCATCGGGTTCGGGACGACGAGCGTGAGCTCGCGCGGGAAGCGGTAGTCGTGGACGAGATGGTCGCGGAACACGCTCGAGATGCAGATCAGCAACGCCGCTCGGCTGACCGAGCGCCACTGCACGAGCGAGCGGAAGACCGAGACCGCCGCGACCAGTGCGACCGTCGCCACGGGCTGGGAGCGCAGCGCGAGGCGCCGCTCGGCCCACATCCAGCGCAGCTCGCCCGCGATGTGCGTCTCGGGGTGGATCACGAGCGGCACGGTCCGCGCCATGCGGCTCGGCAGCCCCGGGGTCTCGATGTTCGAGAACTGGTAGACGAGGTCGTAGGGCTGCTCGGCGTGGCGGCGGGAGATCTCGCGGCGCAGCCGCAGCGAGGCGAGCGCTCGCGCGACCATCCCGCTCAGGAACGCGCTCACCTTGCCGCGGCTGTACCAGCGCCCCCACTGCCAGGTGCTCGTCCCCCACACGAACCGCACGTTCTCCCCGAAGGCGAGGTTGCCCTCGCCGAAGACGATCCGCTCGTCGCCCGCCACGAGCACGTTCGACTGGCCCTCGGCGGCGGGGAAGAAGCAGTCGATCCGATGGCCCCGGCGGGACAGGCCCAGCAGCAGCTCCGCGGCGACCCCCCGCACCCCCGAGGTGCCGCCGGGAGTGGGGCCGAGCCACGCGATCCGCAGGGTCTTGGCCGCCATTTGGCGGCAGGCTACCGGAGCGAGCCCATCTGTCATCATCACCGCACCGTGGGCGGGGAGCATCACTCGAGCACGGCGGCCCGCGTACCGGACTTCTTCATCGCGGGGCACGCGAAGAGCGGGACGACGGCGCTCTACATGATTCTGCGGCGCCACCCGCAGATCTACATGCCGGCCCTGAAGGAGCCCCAGTTCTTCGCGCCCGAGATGCGCTCAGAGGCGCGCCTCGCGCGCGAGCTGCCGGCGACGCTCGAGGAGTACCTGGCGCTGTTCGCGGACGCCGCACCCGGGCAGCTCACGGGGGAGGCCTCGCCCTCCTACCTGCGCTCGCCGACCGCGGCGGGCGAGATCGCGAAGCTCGCGCCGCAGGCCCGGATCGTCGCCGTCTTCCGCGAGCCGGCGAGCTTCCTGCACTCTCTGCACCTGCAGTTCGTCCAGACGATGATCGAGACCGAGACCGACCTGCGCCGCGCGCTCGAGCTCGAGGAGCAGCGGGCCGCCGGCCGCGCGCTGCCCCGCGGAGCGGGCTCCAGCGAGCCCTACATGTACTCGCGCCACGTCCGCTACGCCGAGCAGCTCGAACGCTGGCAGGGCGCGTTCTCTCCCGAGCAGGTGCTGCCGCTCGTCTACGAGGACTTCCGCTCCGACAACGAGGCCACCGCGCGGCAGATCATGCGCTTCCTCGGCGTCGACGACAGCGTCGAGATCCGGGCGATCGAGGCGAACCCGACGGTGCGCGTGCGCGCGGGCCGGCTGCACGGGCTCAAACGCGCCGTCCACAACGCCCAGGGGCCCGTCGCGCGCGCCGTGAAGGGCTCGGTCAACGCCGCGATACCGGCCGGGGTCAGGCGCAGCGTCGTGCGGCCCCTGCGCCGCCAGCTGCGCCGCAAGGTCGTCTTCGCGGCGCCCGAGCCGCCCGAGGAGGAGCTGATGTCCGAGCTGCGCGGGCGCTTCCGCGGCGAGGTCGCGGCGCTCTCCGCGCTCCTCGGGCGCGACCTCGAGACGCTGTGGGGATACCGCGATGGAGGCTGAGACCGTGCGCCCACGGGTCATCTACGTGATGGGCGCGGGCCGAAGCGGCTCGACCACGCTCGGGATCGCGCTCGGCAACTGCCCGGGCGTCTTCTACGCGGGCGAGCTCGACAACTGGCTCGTCCGCTCGGGCCGCCCGCAGCTGGAAGAGGACGCCGAGCGGAGCGCCTTCTGGGAGCGCGTGCAGGGGGAGCTCGAGCGCCCCGAGCGGGCGCGCGAGCTGTTCGGGAACGCCTCCCAGCGCGCGATCGAGCGCTCGCTGTCGCTTTTCCGGGTGCACCTCTGGAGCGAGCGGCGCCGGCTCAGAGCGCGGTACCGCGCCGTCGCGGAGGACCTGTACCGAGCCGTCATCCGAGCATCGGGAGCGGATCGCCTCGTCGACACCTCCCACTACCCGCTGCGGGCGCGCGAGCTGCAGGCGCTGCCCGGAGTCGACCTGTTCCTGCTGTTCCTCGTGCGCGACCCGCAGGGCGTGACCGCGTCGTTCAACCGCGAGGACGTCGGCGAGTTCACGAAGTCGACGCTCCATACCAACGTCTACCTGTGGGTCACCCACCTGCTCTCGGCGATCGTCTTCCTGCGCCAACCACGCAACCGGCGCATGCTCGTCCGCTACGAGCGCTTCCTCGCGGACCCGGCGGGCGTCCTGACGGAGATCCTGACCGCCGCCGGAGCCCCCGCCGAGCCGCTGCCCGACTTCTCCGCGCTGCGCGTCGGCCATCCCCTGCAGGGCAACCGCGTGACCCGCGCCGCGGCCACGATGGCGCTCAAAGCGCGGGCCGACGCGGTTCCCCGCAGCTCGCTTTTGACGGCCGTCATGCAGGGACCGGCGATGGCGCTGCTCTCTCGGCTGCGCCCGGCCGCCCGGGGCGGGGGCGGCCGGTAGCATTGCCGGCCGTGATCGGAGCAGCAGCGCAGGGATCGCCGCTGCCGGGGGAGCCGGTGAGGGAGGAGGGCAGATGCGGCTGCTGGTGACCGTTCCGTGGGCCGAGACGCTCGGCGGGGCGGAGGCGATGCTCGACGCGATCCTGCACGGCTCGCGCGAGGAAGGCCACGAGGTCGAGCCCGTCTTCTTCGAGCACGGCAGCTGGCCGGAGCGGCTGCGAGGGGAAGGGTTCCACGTCGAGGTGATCGAGGCGGGACGGTTGCGCGAAGCCCACCGCTGGGTCGCCACCGTTCGGCGGCTCGCCGCGATCATGCGCGAGCGCCGGCCCGACCTGATCATGGACTGGGCCGCGAAAACCCACCTCTACGGGGCGCCCGCCGCCGTGCTCGCGGGGATGACCGACAGGGTCCTGTGGTGGCAGCAGGCGATCCCGCCCAGGAACGGCTGGCTCGACCGCGTCGCGACACGGCTGCCCGCCAGGGCGATCTTCTGCTACTCCCGCGCGGCCGCCGACGCCCAGAGCCTGCTCCGTCCCGCGCGCGCCATCCACATCGTCAACGCCGGCGCGCCCGAACCCGAGCCCGCCCACGGACCCGGCCCGCTGCAGCTGCCCGCCGACGTGCCGATCGTCGGCCTAGTCGGGCGGCTGCAGCCCTGGAAGGGCCAGGACCGCCTGCTGCGCGCCCAGGCCCTGCTGCGCGACCGGGGCATCCCGATGCACCTCGTGATCGTCGGCGGCGACGCGTGGGGGCTCTCCTCGGAGTACGCGGCCGCGCTGCCCGCCCTCGTCTCCGAGCTCGGCCTCGACGGCGCCGTCACGATGACCGGCCAGGTCCCCGACGCCGGGCCCTACGTCGAGCAGTTCGACGTGCTCGTCAACGCGTCGGACCCCGAGCCGTTCGGGATCGTGCTGCTCGAGGGGATGTCGCGCGGCGTGGCGGTGCTGGGGGTCGACTCGGGCGGCCCGTCGGAGTTCCTGCAGAGCGGTCGCACCGGGATCCTCGCCCGCTCGGGCGCGCCCGCGGACCTCGCCGACGGGCTGCAGCAGCTGCTCGTCTCACCGGATCGGCGCGCCGAGATCGCGCGAGCGGGCCTCGAGAGCTACCGGCGCGACTTCACCGACGCCGCGATGCGCAAGCGTTTCTTCGCGAGCTTGCAGCAGGTGCTCGACGCCAAAGGCGCGCCGGCCGCGGTCCGCAACGGCGCGTCCCCCGCGTGAGGTGAGCGCGGTCGGGGCCAGTGGCGGGGAAGGCGCGCCCAGCGGCGGGGAAGGCGTGCCCAGTGGCGGGGAAGGCGCACCGAGCGGCGGGGAAGGCGCGCGCTCAGGCGCCGAGGCGCCGCTCGAGCTCACGATCGTCGCCCACGACGTCGGCCCGGTCCGGGGCATGGAGCGTCAGCTGACCGACCTGATCCTCGGTCTGCGCGAGCGCGGCCACAGCGTGAGCGTGATCGGACGCAGCTGCGAGCTGCCGGCGGGCAGCGGCGTCGCGTTCCACCGCGTGCGCGGTCCCGGGCGGCCGTTCGTGCTCGCCTACCCGTGGTTTCTGCTCGCCGGGTCGATCGCGGTGATGCGGGCGCGGCGCGGCATCGTGCAGGCGACCGGCGCGATCGTGCTGAACCGCGTCGACGCCGTCGCGGTCCACTACGTCCACTCCGTCGCCACGAACACGCCGAGCCGGCCGACGCTCCTCTACCGCCTCCACGACCGCGCGGCCCGCGTCCTGAAGCGGCTCGGCGAGCGGCTCTGCTACCGGCCCGGACGGGCGCGCGCCTTCGTCTGCGTCTCGGAGGGGGCCGCCGAGGAGATGCGCCGCGCGTTCCCGGCGATCGCGTCGCGGGTCGTGACGATCTACAACGGCGTCGACACCGAGGGCTTCGCACCCGGGCTGCGCCGCGAGCAGGCCGCGGCGCTGCGCGCCGAGCTCGGTCTCGCGGAGGAGCGGCTCGTCGCCGCATTCGTCGGCAGCGAGTGGGAGCGCAAGGGCCTGGCCGAGCTGATCGCCGCGCTCGCGCTCGCCCCCGAATGGGCGCTCGTAGTGGCGGGCGGCGGCGACGAGCAGGCCTATCGAGAGCTCGCGGCACGGGCGGGGGTCGGGGACTCGGTTCGCTTCCTCGGCGTCACCTCCGAGGTCGGCCGCGTCTACGACATGGCCGACGCGTTCGTGCTCCCGAGCAGCTACGAGACGTTCTCGCTCGTCACCTTCGAGGCCGCCGCGAGCGGCCTCCCGGTGCTCGCGACCCCCGTCAACGGGGTCCGCGAGCTGATCGAGGACGGTCGCAACGGGATCCTGATCGGACGCGACCCGGACAGCATCGCGGCGGCGCTGAGGCGGCTCGGCGCGGACCCCGGCCTGCGTGCCGAGCTAGGGGCGGCGGCGCGGCGCTCGGCGCTCGCGTTCGGGCGCGAGCGGATGGTCGCCGAGCACGAGGCGCTCTACGAGCGGCTCGTCGCCGAGCGCTACTGATCGGTCGCGGGTGCGACGGCGGCCTCGCGCAGCAGGCGCTCGAGCGGGTCGGTCGCGGCGGGGACCGTGAACAGGCGCTCGACGGCCGCGCGGCCGCTCGCCGCGAGCTCGGCCCGCAGGCCCGGGTCTTCGCGCAGCTGCTCCAAGCGGGCGGCGAGCGCCCCGACGTCGCCCTCACCGAACACGAGCCCCCCTTCGGTGAGGCCGATGACCCACGGGATCTCCCCCGAGTCCGAGCCCACGACCGGCACGCCGCACCAGAGCGCCTCGATGATCACGCGGCCGAACTGCTCCTTCCAGGTCGGCGTCGTGTGCGAGGGCAGCACGAGCACGTCGAGCTGCGCGTAGGCCTCGGCCATGCGGTCGTGGGAGTAGCCGTCGAGCACGCGCACGGCGGAGCCGGGGACGGGCTGGCCCTCGAGCTCCGCCCGCAGCTCTCCGGCGCCGAACAGGAGCAGCTCGACGGGCGCCGGCAGCAGGCGCGTCGCCTCGAGCAGGTCGCGCAGACCCTTGCTCTCGATCAGGCGCCCCGCGTAGCCGACCGTGAACGGACGCTCCCCTTCAGCGCTCTCGGCGCGCGGGACCGCATCCCAGCCGGGCACCGGCGGCGGCACGATCGCGACCTCCCCCCGCGCCCCCCAGCGGGCGACGAGCTCGGCGGCGCTCTGCGATCGCGCCGCCACGAAGGCGGCGTCGCGGAGCACACGCGAGCGCAGCGCGCGCACGGGCGCGGGCAGCGGCCGGTCGATGTTCTCGTAGCACTGCACGCCGAACGGCACGCCGCGCCGGCGCAGAGCGCGGCCCCACTGGGTCGCGGCGAGCGCGTAGGGCTCCGCCTCCAAGAACGCCACGTCGGGGCGCTCCCGTGCGATCAGCGCGCCCGCGCGGGTCAGGTACAGGTGGCGCTGGACGCGTCCCGGCAGCAGGATCGGCACCGGCACCAGCGCACCCTCCATACCGGGCAGCGCGCGCGGCACGATCGCCTCGGTCGAGTACTCCCCCTGCCAGCGAGACGGCAGCACGATGCGAACCGCCCAGCCACGGCTCTGCAGCTCTCTGTAGACCTCCTGGTTGACGTCGACGACCGCCGGATGGCTCACGACGAGGAGGCGCACAGGCCCCATACTTCCATGTGAGAGGGGCCCTGCGGCCCTTCGCTTTAGAGCACCCTTACGAGTACCCTTACTCTGGCCTCGGGCGCTGGCAGCGACCTTGGACGGAGCCGAAACGACACGCCATGAACCAGACAACTGAAGCCAGCGCCATGTTCGCGCCTATCTGGAGGCGCAAGTGGCTGATCCTCGCCGTCGGCATCCTTGTCGCCGTCGGGACGTACTTCTACTACAAGCACAAGCATCCGAGCTACCAGGCGACGACGCAGGTGTACCTCGCCGCCGGGAGCGAAGAACAGGTCTCGCTCACGGGCTCCTCGGTCGGCCGCAAGGCGACGCAGCTCGAACCGACCGCCCAGGCGACCTTGATCAACTCGCCGATCATCAAGAGCGTCGTCCGCAAACAGCTCCACGGGGGCACGCAGACGCGCGCGACGCGGACCGCCCTGAAGGGCAAAGTCAAGGCCAAGGCGACCGAAAAGAACCAGTTCGTCACGATCACCTCCGAAGCCCACAGCGCGGTCGGCGCCGCGCTGCTCGCGAACCTCACGGCCCAGACCTACGTCGACCACACGAACGCCGCCTACCGGCGCCGCACCGAAGCCGCGATCGCGCTGACGCGCCGGCAGATGCGGCGCCTGGAAGCGAGCTCGGAAGCGCGCGCCGCCGAAGCCGCCGCCGCGGCCAAAGGCTCCAAAGGCGCGCAGGCGAAGTCGAAGGGCGCCAACGCGTCCGAGACGCTTCAGATCGCGACGCTCGCCAGCAAGCTCAACCAGCTCGAAGCCAACCTCGCGATCACGACCGTGCGCCAGGTCGACCCGGTCAAGCCCAAAGCCGTCAAGCAGCTGTCCGCATCCCCGAAAAAGAACGCGATCTTCGGCTTCGTGATCGGCGTGCTGCTCGCCTCCTTCGCGGCGTACGCGCTCGCCCGCTTCGACAACCGCCTGCGGTCGCTGGCCGAGATCGAAGACGCCTTCGGCCTGCAGATCCTGACCGCCCTCGGCGCGGTGCGCAGGCCGATCGTGCACGGCGAGGGCGCGCCCCGCCCGTCGCACCAGCTGCGAGAGCCGCTCGAGCGACTGAACGCCAGCCTCCAGTTCGGGACCGTCGCGGCCGCCGACGGGCAGCCGTCGCCGCGCAAGATCCTGTTCCTGAGCGCCAACGGCGGCGACGGGCAGTCGACCGTGATCGCGGACCTCGCACTCGTGCAGCGCGACGCCGGCCGGCGCAGCACGGTCGTCGAGGTCGACATGCGCCGCCCGACCCAGGCGAAGCTGCTCGAGGTCCAGCCGAAGCCCGGCATCGAGTCGGTGCTGAGCGGCCAGCTCGGCCTCCACGAAGTGCTCCAGGGCGTGCCCGGCCAGGGCCCGCCGCCCCCAGTCGACGGCGGGGTTCCGCCGCTGCCCGGCGCGACGCCGGTGGCGACCGTCGCCGAACCGCGGATCGCGGGCGGCGTCGACGCGCTCGTCGCCGGCGCGGTCGGCAATCCCGCGGCGCTGCTCACGAGCCCGATCATGGGTCAGACCCTCCACACGCTCGCGGAAAGCTCCGACCACGTCCTCGTCGACGGACCGCCGCCGCTCGAGGTCAGCGATGCGCTGCCTCTGCTCGGGCTCGTCGACGGGATCATCATCGTCGCGCGCGTCGGGCACACCCGCGAGACCTCCGCCCGGCGCCTGATGCAGCTGCTCGCGCGCACCCCGAGCGCACCGGTGCTCGGGGTCGTCGCCAACGGGGCTTCGCAAAGAGAGATCGCCAAGTACGGCTTCTCCACCTACAGCGGACGGGGCCGGCGCAGCAGATTGGCATGAGCGCCCGGACAACGTTCCCACTCGGTCGGATGGGGGGTCCGCGCCCGGTGGTCTTCGGCCGGCGCCCCAGCGACCTCCTACGCGATCTGCTCGGCGGGATGATCCCGCTGATCGCCGGTCTGGCGATCACGATCGCGGTCCCCAGCCCGAACCCGCTGCTCGTGTTCGGGCTGATCCTGGGGGCCGCCGGGATCGTCGTGCTGCTGGTCAGCCGCCGTTACGAGGTCTCCGTCGCCGTGCTGGCGATCTACCTGGGGATGCTCGACGGGCCCGTCAAGCTCGAGAGCGCGAGCAAAGCCGCCTCGGGCGTGCGCGACGTGCTGATCATCGCGGTCGTGCTGGGGATGCTGATGCGCCTGGTGACGAGCAAGCAGCGTGTCGTGTTTCCGCCGCTCTCGGCGTGGGTGGTCGCGTTCGTCGCGTTCGTGCTCGCCGAGGCGTTCAACCCGCACACGCTCTCGATCCTCAAGAGCATCGGCGGCTGGCGCCAGGAGCTCGAGTGGGTCCCCTTCTTCTTCTTCGGCTACATCCTGATCCGCTCCAAGGAGCGGTTCCGGCAGCTGTTCATGCTGCTCGGCGTGATCGCGCTCGCCAACGGCCTGGTCGGGACCGTGCAGGCGAAGATCAGCCCCTCCTCGCTCGCGTCCTGGGGCCCCGGCTACGCCGGCATCGTGCACGGAGGCGAAGAAGGCTCGGGGATCACGGGGCGCACGTACAAAAGCGCGGGCGTCACCCACGCCCGCCCGCCCGCGCTCGGCTCGGACTCCGGCTTCGGCGGGGGCGTCGGGGTGATCGCGCTGCCCGGGCTGCTCGCGCTGCTCGCCGCCGACCGCGCCCGGCGGCGCTGGCCCGCGGTCATCTGCGCGATGGGCGCGCTGCTCGGGATCGCCACCGCGGCCTCGCGAACGTCGATCGTGAGCGCCGTCGTCGTGCTGCTCACGTTCGGCCTGCTGTCGGTCTTCTCGGGGATCAGAGTCGGTCGCGCGTTCGTCGTGCTGGTAGCCGTGCTGACGCTCTCGCTGGGCGTCGGCGCCGTGTTGATCGCGGCCAACGGCTCGGGCATCTTCGCCCGCCAGGAATCGTTGACGAGCGTCTCCTCCGTGCAGGAACACGGCGCCAGCGCCAAGGAACGCAACCTCGCCGAGATCCCGACCGACCTCGTCCACGCGCCGTTCGGGTTCGGGCTCGGCGTCGCCGGCTCGGCCTCCGGCTTCGGCGGGCACTCGAAACTCGAATTCGAAGGCGAACGGGTCACCGGAGGCTCCGCCTACAGCCTGCTGATGAAGGAACTCGGCGCCCCCGGCCTGCTGCTCTGGATCGGCTTCACGATCAACGTAATACTTCTTGCCGGGACGAGGATGAGACGAGTGAGGGATCAGGAGCTGCGCACCTATCTGCTCGGGGCGCTGGTGGCGTTCATCGCGCTGACCGTGCAGGGCTTCTCGGGGCCGACGCTGGCCGTGACGACGGGGGCTTTCCTGTGGTTCGTCCCGGGCGTGATCGCCTACTGGTTCGCCGGCGCGGGTAGCGTCGAGGCGCTCGCGCGGGCGCAACCGGAGCCGCGCGAGGGGTACCCGCGGACAGCGACGGCGGTGCCCGCATGAGGTTCGGAAGACGGATCTCCGACCGCGAGGAGGAGTCGGGCGAACTCTCGATGCTGCGGCGGCTCGACGTGCTGCTCGGGGAGCGGCGCAGGACCGTCGTCGCGCTCGCCGTCACGGCGCTGATCTCGGGTTTCGCCGAAGCGGGCACGCTGGCGCTGATCGCCGAGGTCGGCGCGACCTTCGTGGGGGGCAAGAAGCACGCCCACATCCACACCGGCGGCTTCGACCTGTCGCTCTCGATCGGCGTGCTGCTCGTGATCGCGCTGATCCTGGCCGTGATCCGGCTGCTGATGCAGATCCCGCTCTCCGTGCTGCCGGCCAGGATCGCGTCGGAGGTGCAGGCCTCGCTGCGCACGAAGCTCTTCCACGCCTACACGGGCGCCTCCTGGGAGGTGCAGTCGCGCGATCGCGAAGGCCAGCTTCAGGACACGATGACGAGCCAGACGATGCAGGCGACCGGCGGCGCGGTCGGCGCGACCGGGCTGATCATCAACGGGCTGAACCTCTTTGCCCTGCTCGTCACCGCGTTCCTGCTCAACATCATCGCGGCCGCCGGGATCCTCGTCGCCGGCGTGCTCCTGTTCATCGCCGTTCGGCCCTTGAAAAAGCTGGGCGTGCGAAGAGCGCGCGCCCTCTCGCTGGCCCAGGTCTCATACGCGAGCGGGATCAACGAGGCGATCCGGCTCGCCGAGGAGACCCACGTCTTCGGCGTCGCCTCGGCGCAGCGCCGGCGGATCGACGCGCTCGTCGACGAATCCAAGCGCCTGTTCTACTCCACCCAGCTGCTCGGCAAACTAGTCCCGAGCATCTTCCAGAGCCTGATCCTGATCATGCTCGCGATCGCGCTGATCATCATCCACGCGGTCGGCATCAGCCACCCCGACGCGCTCGGCGCGATCATCCTGCTGCTCGTGCGCTCGGCCCGCTCGGGGCAGCAGGGCCTGGCGACCTACCAGAGCCTCTCCCAGACGCTCCCCTTCATCGAGCGGACCCAGGACGCCGAGCAGCGCTACGTCGAGAGCGCCCCGCCGGAGGGCGACGTTCCGCTGCAGGTCGTGCAGACGATCGCCTTTCGCGACGTCTCCTACGCCTACCGGCCCGACCGGCCGGTGCTCTCCGACGTGAGCTTCGAGGTCACGCGCGGCGAAGTGATCGGGATCATCGGCCCGACCGGCGCGGGCAAGTCGACGATGATCCAGATCCTGCTGCAGCTGCGCAGCGCCAAGGGAGGCGAGTATCTCGTCAACGGCGTGCCGGCCGAGCAGTTCGTCCGCGCCGACTGGCATGGCCGGGTCGTCTACGTGCCGCAGGAACCGCGGCTGCTGCACGCGACCGTCTTCGAGAACATCCGCTTCGACCGCGACATCGACCTGCCCGCGGTCGAACGGGCGGCGAAGCTCGCCCACATCCACGACGAGATCATGACCTGGGCCGACGGCTACGACACGCTCGTGGGTCCCCGCGCGGATGCGGTCTCGGGCGGCCAGCAGCAGCGCCTGTGCCTGGCGAGGGCGCTCGCGGCCACGCCCGAGGTGCTGGTCCTCGACGAGCCCACGAGCGCGCTCGACCCGAAATCCGAGGCGCTGATTCAGGAGTCGCTGAACACGCTCAAGCACGACCTGACGCTGTTCATCATCGCCCACCGCATGTCGACGCTCGACATCTGCGACCGGGTGATGGTGATCATGGGAGGCCGCCTCGTCGCCTTCGACACGATCGACGCCTTGAGAGAGAACAACGCCTACTACCGCTCCGCCTCGGCGATCGCCACCGGCAGCCGGACTTGAGCGCGGGGGAGGGGATGGCGGGTCCGGGCACGGCCTCCGAGACGGCACGCCGCGAGCGCCCGGCGCAGCAGCGGCTGCCCGACTTCTTCCTCGCCGGACACCCGAAGAGCGGGACCACGGCGCTGTACGAGGCGCTGCGCCGGCACCCGCAGATCTACATGCCCGACTGCAAGGAGCCGTGGTTCTTCGCGCCCGAGCTGCACGAACGCACGCCGCCGCGCCCGGAAGGCACGCCGGCGACGCTCGCCGAGTACGCGGCGCTGTTCGCGGCGGCGGAGCCCGGCCAGCGTGTCGGAGAGGCGAGCGCGGAGTACCTGTGGAGCCGCGGCGCCGCAGCCGCGATCGCCGAGGTGCAGCCCGCCGCGAAGGTGATCGCGGTGCTGCGCGAGCCGGCCAGCTTCCTGCACTCGCTGCACCTGCAGTTCCTGCAGACCTACGTCGAGACCGAGCCGGACCTGCGCCGCGCGCTGGCACTGGAGTCCGAGCGCCGCGAGGGCCGCTCGATCCCCCGCCACACCTACTGGCCCGCGGCGCTCCTGTACTCCGAGCACGTCCGCTACACCGAGCAGCTCGCGCGCTGCTACGAGGCCCTCTCGCGCGAGCAGGTGCTGGTGCTCGTCTACGACGACTTCCGCCGCGACCCCGGCGAGTTCGTGCGCACCGTGCTGCGCTTCCTCGAGGTCGACGACAGCGTCGAGCTGCACGCGCCCGAGGCGAACCCGACCGTGCGCGCTCGCTCGCAGCGGCTGCACGAGCTCGTCCACGCGGTCGGCGTCGGGCGCGGCCCCGTCTCGCGGGCGGCGAAGACCGCGATCAAGGCGGTGACGCCCGCGGGTCTGCGTCGCCGTGCGCTCTACGCGACGCAGGAGCGGCTCGTGTTCGGCCCGCCCGAGGCGCCCGACGAGGCGCTGATGGCAGAGCTGCGACGCCGCTACCGCCCGGAGGTCGAGCGGCTCGCCGAGCACCTCGGCCGCGACCTCGTCGCGGAGTGGGGCTATGACCGCCTCGGCTGAGCCCGCGGCGGGCCGCCCCGAGCGCTCGCTGCACATCGCCTGGATCGGCTTCGCGCCGGCCGAGGAGATGGGCGGGGTGCCCGGAATCGCGACCGACCTGCTCCACGGTCTCGCGGCCCTCGGACACCGCATCGACTGCTTCTTCCCGGCCGCGCGTCACGAGCTCCCCGCGCGCATCGACGGGATCGCGAACGTGACCTACGTGTGGGGGACGAGCCGCTGGGAGTGGAACCGCTGGTACAGCCGCAGCCGCCTGACCGCGTTCATCAGCTCCCAGCTCGCGCGCGCCGTCTCCTCGCTGCGCCAGCGCCGCGTCCTGATGCGCCGGCACGAGGCCGACCCCTACGACGTCCTCTACCAGTTCTCCAACGTCGAAAACCTCGCGATTCCGCCTCGCCTGCGCCGCACCGTGCCGCTGATCGCCCACCCCGGCCAGAGCAGCGCCGACGCGCTGCGCTTCCTGCTGCGCGAGCGCAGGCTTCACCTGCAGGGCAGGCCCGCCTACGCGTACGCGCTGGCCGCCGCGATGCTGTGGACGCGCGCGCGAGTGCAGCGCCGCCAGATCCGCCGCGCCGCGCTCACGTTCTGCATCAGCCAGATCTTCCGCGAGCACCTCGCGCGCGACTACGGCCTGACCGACGAGCGCAGCGTGGTCGTGCCCAACCCCGTCCGCCTCGACCGCTTCCACCCGAGCGTCCGCCCCCCCGGGCAGCCGGCGGAGGTGATCGTGCTCGGACGGATCGCGACCGGCAAGGGCCTCGAGAGCGTCGTCGCGCTCGCCAAGCTCCTGCATGGCCGCGGGGTGCCGGTGCGGATCCGCGTGGTCGGCGGGACGAGCGTCTGGTCGAACTACACGCGCCTGCTCGAGGAGCTGCCGCCGGAGAACGCCGAATACGCCGGCCCGGTGGAGTCCGGGCAGGTCCCCGCCGAGCTCGAGCGCAGCGACATCCTGCTTCAGGCGAGCAAGTACGAGGCGTTCGCGCTGACGGTCGCCGAGGCGCTCGCGAGCGGCGTCCCGGTCGTCGCGACGACCGAGGTCGGCGCGATCGAGAACGTGGACCGCTCGGTGGCGGCGGCGGTGGCGCCGGGCGACGTCGAGGCGATGGCGGCGGCGATCGAAGACACGCTCGAGCGCCTGCGTCGCGACCCCGCCGCGGTGAGGAGCAGGGCCAGGGCGGAGGCGGAGCGCCTGTTCGCGCCCGAGATCGTCTGCGCGGGGGTCTCCCGGGCGCTGCTCGAGCTGACGCGCCCGCACGCCTCCGTGAGCGAGGCGCCGGCGATGGGGCTGCGCGCGCGCGATGAGCTGAGCGGCTCGGCGAGCTGAGCGGAGAGGCGGCGATGCAGCAGCGTCCGAAGGTCGTATACGTGCTCGGCAGCGGTCGCAGCGGCAGCACGATCATCGGCCTCGCCCTCGGCAACTGTGCGCGGATCGTCTGCGCCGGCGAGCTGCACCTGTGGCTCGGGAAAGACGGCCGCTCGCCGCTCCCGGGCGCACGCCGCGAGAGCTTCTGGGCGAGCGTGCGCGAGCAGGTCGAGGTGCCCGACGGCTTCCCGCGCCGCGGCGGCGCGCTGCTCGAGAAATCCTCGGGCGCGCTCGACCCGCGCAGCCGGATCGCCGCGCGCCGCCTGCGCGCCGCCTACGGGCGCATTCAGGAGCAGCTGTTCGCCGCCGTCGCGCGGACGGCCGGCGCGGAGGTCGTCGTCGACACCTCGCACTTCCCCCGCCGCGCGCGCGAGCTGCAGCGCCTGGAGGAGATCGACCTGTTCCTGCTGTTCGTCGTGCGCAACCCGCAGAAGGTCGTCGGCTCCTACTCGCGCGACGACCGCGACTTCCCGCGCTTCGGCGTGCTCAGCACCAACGCCTACCTGTGGCTCACCTACCTGCTCTCGCTCGGCGCGTTCCTGCGCCACCCGCGCGAGCGGCGGCTGCTCGTGCGCTACGAGGCGTTCGCGGAGGACCCGGAGGGTGTGCTCGCCGAGATCCTCGAGCGAATCGGCTCGGACGCGGCGCCTCCCGACCTGTCTGCGCTCGACACGGGCGTGGCCTTCCAGGGCAACAGCCTGCTGCGCAAGGACTCCGTCGCGTTCGAGCGCCAGCCCGAGCGCCCCTCGCCGGGCTCGCGCCTGACGGCGCTGCTGAACGCCCCCTGGGCGCTCGTCTTCTCGCGGCTCGGCCCCGCCGTCGGGAGGCGCGCATGAGCGAGGGCGGCCCGACGAAGGCGATCTACGTGATGGGCGCTGGTCACAGCGGCAGCACGATCCTCGGCATGACGCTCGGCAACTGCGACGGGGTGTTCTTCGCCGGGGAGATCGCGCGCTGGCTGCGCTACGACGGCAAGCCCCGCCTGCCGGGCGACGAGCGCGCCGAGTTCTGGCGAGGAGTGCGAGCCGGGGTCGAGGTGCCGGAGGAGCTGCTCGGCCACGGCGCGCGGGCGCTCGAGCAGTCCTCGGCCGCGTTCCGCCCGCTCAGCCGCATCCGCCAGCGGCGCCTACGCGCCGGCTACCGGCGGGCGACCGCCGACATCTTCGCCTCGATCGCGCGCGAGGCGGGCGCGAGCATCGTCGTGGACACCTCGCACTTCCCGCGCCGCGCCCGCGAGCTGCAGGACAACGACGGGGTCGAGCTGTACCTCGTCTACGTCGTCCGCGACGCCCAGAGCGTGATCGCCTCCTACGGCAGGGAGGGGGTCGCGCACAAGCAGACCTGGAAGATGTCGACCGCCAACGCCTACCTGTGGCTGACCTACGCGCTCTCGCTCCCCGTCTTCCGCCGCCAGCCCCGCGAGCGGCGGCTGTTCGTGCGCCACGAGGACTTCGTCGCCGAGCCCGACCGCGTCGTCGAGCAGATCCTGAGGATGGCGGGCTCCGAGGCACCGGTCCCCGACCTCGGCGCTCTACGCACCGGACTTGCGTTCCAGGGCAACCGGCTGCTGCGCACCGAGCAGACGATCTCGCTGCGCGGCCGCCCCGAGCGGCCGCAGCGCGGCTCGCGAGTGACCGCGCTCGTCCAGCTCCCGTGGCGGGGAGTGTTCGCGCGGCTGCGCCCGACCACCGGCGGCACGCGGGATGCGGAGCGCGGCGCATGACGTCCTCCGAGGCGCACGGTCGGCTCCCCGACTTCTTCATCGTCGGACACGCCAAGAGCGGCACCACGGCGATGTACGAGATGCTCCGTCCCCACCCCGAGATCTTCATGCCCGAGGTCAAGGAGACCTGGTACTTCGCGCGGGAGCTGCGCTCGCCGCTGCGCAAAGGGGACAACCCGCGCCACCCCGAGACGCTCGAGGGCTACCTGGCGCTGTTCGCCGGCGCGCAGCCGGGGCAGAAGCTGGGCGAGGCGACGCCCTCCTACCTGTACTCGCACGAGTCAGCCGCGCGGATCGCGGAGCTCTGCCCGGATGCGAGGATCGTCGCCCTGCTGCGCGAGCCGGCGAGCTTCCTGCGCTCGCTCCACATGCAGTTCCTGAAGACCGACGTCGAGAGCGAGAAGAGCCTGCGCCGCGCGATCGAGCTCGACCCGCTGCGCGCGGAAGGGCGTGCCCTGCCGCGCAACTCGACCCGTCCCCAGGCGCTGCAGTACGCCGAGCACGTGCGGTACTCCGAGCAGCTCGAGCGCTTCCGCTCGCGCTTCGGCGAGGAGCGTCTGCTCGTGCTGATCTACGAGGACTACAGGGAAGACAACGCTGCCGCGATGCGCCGGGTGTTCCGGTTCCTCGGGGTCGCCGAGGACGCGCCGGTGCAGAGCGTCGAGGTCAACCCCGCGACCCGCATCCGCTCGCCGCGCGCGGAGCAGCTGGTGCGCTCGCTCTACCTCGGCCGCAGCCCCGCCGCCCGCGCCGGCAAGGCGGCGATTAAGGCGCTCACCCCCCGACGGCTGCGCCGCGACGCGATCGCCCTGCAGCGCCGCGCGCAGCGCGCGGCGCCGCTGCCGCCGGACGAGCAGCTGATGCTCGAGCTGCGCCGCCGCTTCAAGGGCGAGGTGGAAGCGCTGAGCGAGTACCTCGGCCGCGACATGGTCGCGCGGTGGGGCTATGACCGGCTCGACTGACCGGCCCGGGCGGGTCCCGGACTTCTTCATCGTCGGCCACCCGAAGTGCGGCACGACGGCGCTCTACGAGATGCTGCGCTCCCATCCGGCGGTGTTCATGCCCGAGCTCAAGGAGACGCGCTTCTTCTCGCGCGAGCTTCACCCCAACACGCCCGCCGAGACGCACCCGCAGACGCTCGAGCAGTACCTCGCGCTGTTCGCGCCGGCCGAGCCGGGGCAGCGCGCGGGCGAGGCCTCGCCCTCCTACCTGCGCTCCGAGCACGCCGCGCAGCGGATCGCGCACCTCGCGCCGGACGCGCGGATCGTCGCGATCCTGCGCGAGCCCGCGGGCTTTCTCAACTCCCTGCACATGGAGCTGATGCGCGACCACGTCGAGACCGAGAAGGACCTCGCCCGGGCGCTCGCGGACGAGCCGCGGCGGCGGGCCGAGATCGCCTCCAGGCCGGGCCTCGTGTACGCCGACTACGTCCGCTACGTCGAGCAGCTGCGCCGCTACCACGACGCGTTCGGCCGCGAGCGGGTGCTGGTGCTGATCTACGACGACTTCCGGGCCGAGAACGAGGCGACGGTGAGACGCGTGCTCGCGCACATCGGCGTCGAGGACGCCGGCCCGCTCGCGCTGGCCGAGGCCAACCCGAGCGTGCGCGTGCGCTCGCCGCGCATGAACGAGCTCGTGCGCTCCCTCTACCTGGGGCGCGGGCCGCTCGCGCGGGCCGCCGCGGCGCCGGTCAAGGCGCTCGTGCCGCAGCGGCTTCGGCGGCGCGGGCTGGAGGCGTTCCAGCGCCGCGCCGTGTACGGAGCGCCGAAGCCGCCGGACCCCGAGCTGATGCTCGAGCTGCGCCGCCGCTACCGCGGCGAGGTGGCCGCTCTGTCCGATTACCTGGGCAGGGACCTCGTTAGACTTTGGGGCTATGACGGCATCGACTGAGGCGTCGACGGCCGCCGGCCGGCCTCGGACGAAGATGCCCGACTTCTTCATCGTCGGCCACCCCAAGTGCGGCACGACGGCCCTCTACGAGATGCTGCGGAGCCACCCGCAGATCTTCATGCCCGAGCTCAAGGAGCCGTGGTTCTTCGCGCAGGACATGCGCCCCCGCTTCCAGCCGGTGCGCCAGGCGCCGACGCCGCAGACGCTGCCCGAGTACCTCGCCCTGTTCGCCGCCGCGGGCGCCGACCAGCGCGCGGGGGAGGCCTCCTCCACCTACCTGCTGTCCCGCGACGCGGCCGCGAACATCGCCGCCGTGCAGCCGGACGCGCGGATCATCGCGATCCTCCGCGAGCCCGCGAGCTTCCTGCGCTCGCTGCACCAGCAGCTGCTGAAAACGCACGTCGAGTCGAAGAAGACGCTGAAGGCGGCGCTCGCGCTCGAGCAGGCGCGCCGCGAGGGACGCCGCATCCCGCGCGGCTCGCACCGCCCGCAGCTGCTGCTCTACTCCGACCACGTCCGCTACACCGAGCAGCTGCGCCGCTACCACGACGCGTTCGGTCACGAGCAGGTGCTGGTGCTGATCTACGAGGACTTCCGCGCGGACAACGAGGGCACGGTCCGCACCGTGCGTCGCTTCCTCGGCGTCGACGAACAGGCGCCGCTCGACGTCGCCGAGGCGAACACGACGGTCGTGAGCATGCGCTCGCAGCAGCTCGACGAAATGCTCAACCGGGTCTCGGTCGGGCGCGGCCCGGTGTCGCGGGCGCTGAAGACGGGCCTGAAGGCGGTGATGCCGGGCGATCTGCGCAAGAGCGCGATCTCCTTCACCCAGCGCAACATCGTCAACCGCCCCCCGCCGCCGCCCGAGGAGGAGGTGATGCGCGGCCTGCGGCTCCGCTTCAAAGGCGAGGTGGAGCAGATCAGCGAGTACCTCGGCCGCGACCTCGTGGCGCTGTGGGGCTATGACCGCCTCTCCTGAGAGCGCCGCCGGGCACGCCGCGCCGGCACGGGGACGGCGCGCCGAGTCGCTGCGCGAGCAGGAGCGATCGCTCCCGGCCGGAGCGATCGCGATCAGCTGCACCGCGCCGCTCGGCAGCGGCGGCCTCGGACGCCACCTGCTCGAGCTGCGCGACGCGGCGCGCCGCGCCGGCTCTGAGGTGAGCTGGATCTCGGCGGACACGCGCACCGGCGGCGGCCCGCGCCACGTGCTCGGACTCCCGTATCTCGCGACCGTGCTCCGCTCGATGCCTGCCCTGCCGAGCTCGCCGGGCGTGCGGGCGAGGGCGGCGATGATCGAGTTCGACGACTACGCCGCCGCGCGGCTGCCCGCGAACGCCGAGCACCTCGTGGCCTTCAACGGCCAGGCGCTCGCGCAGCTCGCCGCGGCGCGCCGCGCGGGCCTGCAGAGCGCGGCGGTCGTCTCCGCGAACCCGCACATGCGGCGGCTCCAGCGCCAGCACGCGCTCGCTCGGGAGCGCTATCCGCTCGAAGGGTCGTGGGGCACCCGCCTGCTCGATCGCAACCTCGCCGAGTACGAGCGCGCCGACCGGATCTACTACGCGAGCGAGTACGTGCGCGAGTCGTTCCTCGCCGAGGGGGCGCCCGAGGAGAAGCTCGCGCGCTTCCCGCTGACGCCGGACCCGCGCTATCAGCCGGACCCCGCCGGGGCGCGTAGCGAGCGCTTCGAGATCGTCTACGTCGGCAGCCTGTCCGTGCACAAGGGCGTCCCGCTGCTGATCGACGCCGTGCGCCGCCTCGTCGGGCTCGACCTCGGCCTGCGCCTCATCGGCGGCTGGGGCACGCCGGGGATGCGCCGCTTCGTGCAGCGAGCCCTCGCCGCCGACGCGCGCATCAGCGTGTGCCCGGGGGATCCGCTGCCGCATCTGCGCGCGGCGTCACTCTGCGTCCATCCCGCCTACGAGGACGGCTTCGGGTACGCGCCGGCGGAGGCTCAGGCCGCGGGCGTGCCGGTGATCGTCAGCGAGGACACGGGCATGAAGGAGCTGATCGCCGTCGGGCGCGACGGGCTGATCGTGCCGACCGGCGATCTGGACGCGCTCACCGAGGCGATCGAGCAGGCCTACCGGGGGACGGCCTTCCCGGCCGGCGGGGATGGCTGAGGCGCCCGCCGGAAAACCCGCTGCCCGCGGCGCGGGGACCCGTCGCATCGCGGTGGTCGGCGTCTCAGAAAGCGCTACCTGCGGGGTGCGCGACCACGGGGAGCTCCTGATCGAGGGCCTCGCCGATGAGGGCGTCGTCGCGAGCAGCCACTGGCTGACGCGGCGCGCGAGCTCGCTAGGGGACGCCCGCGCGGAGTTCCTCGGCTGGACGCGCCGGCTCTCCTCCGAGCTCCTCGCCGAGCGCCCGGAAGCGGTCGTCCTGCAGTACTCGGTCTTCTCCTACTCCTACCGCGGCCTGCCGCTGTTCGTGCGTCCCGCGCTGGCCGCGGCGCGGGCGTCGGGGGCGCCGCTGCTCGCGCTGCTGCACGAGTACGTCTACCCGTGGGGACGCTCCGGGTTGAAGGGGAGCGCGTGGGCGATCACGCAGCGCGCCGCGCTGCGCGGCGTGATCGGCTCCTCCTCGGCGGTGCTCGTGACGGCGCCGCAGCGCGCGGAATGGCTCGCCTCGCGGCGCTGGCTGCCGGAGCGGGAGATCGGGCTCGCGCCCGTCTACTCGAACCTGCCGGCGCCCCACTCACCCGGGATGCAGAACGACCCCGGCGAGCCGCTCGTCGGCCTGTTCGGGTACGCCTACGAGGGCGCCGCCTCCGCGCTCGTGCTCGACGCGCTCGCGCTCCTGCACGCGCGCGGCGTGAACGTTCGGCTGCGGCTGCTCGGGGCGCCCGGGCCCGCGAGCCCCGCCGCGGCTGCTTGGCGGGCGGGGGCCGCCGAGCGCGGGCTGGAAGGGGCGCTCTCGTTCTCCGGCGTGCTGCCGGCGCAGGAGCTCTCCGACGCGCTCGCGCGCTGCGATCTGCTGCTGCACCCGGAACCGTCCGGCCCGACCTCGCGCAAGGGCACGCTCGCGGGCTCGCTCGCGTCGGGGACTGCGGTCGTCGCGATCGACGGGCCGCGCAGCTGGCGAGAGCTGATCGACGCCCAGGCCGCGCTCGTCGTCGCGCCCGATCCCGCGGCGCTCGCCGACGGGATCGCAGGCCTGCTCGCCGACCCGGCGACCCGGGCCGCGCTCGGCGCCCGCGGCGGCGAGTTCGCGCGCACCGCGATGGGAGTGCCGCGGACCGCGCGCGCGGTCGTGCATGCGCTCGAGGGGATGCTCGCCGAGCGGTCCCCGCGACGCTAGCCCGAGGACGCGGGCTTCCGGCGCGCGATCGCCGCGCGGATCACCGCGTCGAATTGCTCGGCGCGCGTCGAGTAGGCGAGCTCGCGGTGCAGCGCCGAGCGGTCGAAGGAGACGGGCTCCCCGCCCAGCTTGGCGGCGGCGAGCTCGGCGATCACTGCCTGCATGCCCCGCTCGTCGTCGGGCTCGACGAGCCAGACCCCGGGCTTGCCCTGCAGGTAGTCCCAGTTCTCCCCGCGCGGCGCGGCGGCGAGAATCGGCCTGTCGGTGGCGAGGTACTCGTAGGTCTTCGCGGAGATGCGCCCGCCGGGCGAGTCGTCGAGCCGTCGCGGGAGCGTCAGGAACAGCAGATCCGCGCGGGCGAGCAGCGTCGCGACCTCGCGGTGGGGAACCGCTCCCATGACCGTCACGACCGACTCCACGCCGGCCGCCTCCAGGGCGCGGGCGACGAGCGCGTCGGGGTAGGGGTTGCCGTAGACGCGCAGGGCGATCCGTCCCTCCCAGGCAGGTTCGGCGGCGATCGCGGCGAGGATCGCGTGGCCGATCGCGGCGGGGGAGGAGGTCCGCTGATCGAGCCGGGTGCGCTCGTAGCGTCCGAGCCGGCTCCACGCGTCGTACGCGCGCGCCGCGAGGCCGCCGGGCTCGCTCTCGCCGAGCAGCGACCACCAGCCCGACATCGCGCCGGCGTAGGCGATCTCGAAGACGCCGGGCTGCTGCGGCGCCGCCGCGAAGTCCTCGTGGTCGGCCCCGTAGCGGACGAGGTGCATGCGCTCGCGCACCTCCTCCGGCTGGCGGGCCGCGACGAGCTCGAGGTTCCGCGCCGAGACGTATACGACCGCGTCCGAGCGCCGCGCGTAGGCGTTCTCGAGGCGCTGCGCGAGCCGGTGGTGCAGCCGCGTCGGGTAGTGCGGGTGCATGTCGGTGCACGTCGGCGAGTCGTCGAGGTTGAGCACGAGCGGCAGCCGCGTGAGCCGGCGAAGCAGCAGGCCGGCGATCCCGCCCGCGTAGGGCATCATGAACACGACGATCGCCTGGGGGCGGCGCGCGCGGATCTCCCGCCGCGCGGCGGCGACGGCCGGGAGCACCCAGAAGACCGATTCGTCGGGCCAAACGAACAGCTCGATCAGCTTGTCCAGGCGCGCCCGGCGCAGCATCGAGAGAACGCGCCGCGGGCGGCGCGGGCGCACCGTTCGGACCTCCACCGCGGGAGAGGGGTGGGGGCCCGCGCTCGCGGTCAGGACGGTGATGTCCCACTCGCGGGCGAGCTCGCCGAGCAGCTTGCCCGCGCGGATCGCCGTCGGCGTCGTCTCGGGCGTGAACGAGGGCGAGAGGCAGAGCAGGTTAGGCCGACGCCCCTGCTCGTGACGGTCGCCGGGCACGGCCGGGATGCTACCCGCTGCGCCGCAGCCCGAGCCAGCGCTCCCGCGCCCGCGCGTAGGCCGAGCGCAGCGCGTCGAGGTGCGCGGCGGGCGTGTAGAGCGACCGTGCGAGCTCGCCCCCTGCGGCGCCCATCGCGGCCTGCCTGGCCGGGTCGTCGAGCAGCGCCCCGAGCGCGCTCGCAAGCGCCGCCTCGTCGCCGGGCGGCACGGCGAGCCCGTTGACGCCGTCCTGAAGCCAGTCGCCGACGCCGCCGGTCAGGCTCGCGACGACCGGCCGGCCGGCCTCGAAGGCCTCGATCCCGGCCAGGCCGAACGGCTCGGGCCAGACGGAGGGGATAGCCACGATCGAGGCTTCCGCGAGCTCGCGCGCGAGATCCGGCGGCGCGAGCCAGCCGGTGAAGCGCGCGCGCGTCCCGAGCCCGAGGCGGTCGCCGAGCTCGCGCATCTCCTGCAGGCGCCAGCCGTCGCCGCACACGACCAGCTCGGCGTCCAGGCCCCGCATCGCCCGGAGCAGCACGTCGACGCCCTTGGGCGCGACGACCCGCCCGGAGAAGACGACCCGCCGGCGCCGCTCGTGACCGCTGCCCCGGGCCGGCCGCAAGGTCGTGAAGAGCGGGACGATGCTGCGGCGCTCGACCCCGTTCTCGGCGAGGTGCTTGTCGACCGCGCTCGAGTAGGAGATCGCGAGATCCGCCTCGCGCAGCGACGCCTGGCCCTGGGCCGCCGCTCGGTAGTTGGCGGGCAGGCGCCGCGGGTTGTTGGTGTGCGCGCATCCGCGCAGCAGCAGGTTCGGCCAGCAGCCCGGGCCGTGAGCCCGGTTGCACTGCTCCCCGGGCCGGAAGTAGTGGACGCCGGCGGTGCAGGCCGTATAGCCGTGCGCGCTCTGCACGACGGGCGCCGTGCGGCGCAGCTGCGCGAGCAGCCCCGGCTCGTCGAACTGGTGGCAGTGGACGACGTCCGGCCGGATCCCGGCTGCCGCAGCCAGGCGCGCCTCGGGCGCGGCGTCGGCCCGGAACAGCTCGGGGCTCGTGAGGACCCGCACGCCGGGGACTCGCTCGGCGTCGTCGGCCCGGGCGCAGAGGACGGTGACCTCGATCCCGGCACTCGCCAGCAGGCCGGCGCTGGCGATCGCGTGCGTCGCGACCCCTCCGTCCCGGGCCCAGCGTGGCGTGAGCAGCAGCACCGAGCCGATTCCGACTGCCGCGGGCTCCGCGGGGTCCGCGGCGGCGGGCTTCGCGTCCGCGCCCGTCGCTTCCAGATCCCGCTCCTCCATCGGCGTTCGATCATAGCCCGGCACATCCCCCGTGCGTCTGAGAGGATGCGCCCGATGCCACTCGGGAGACGAGCCATCTCAGCGCTGGCGCATCGCCTCGAGCGGCCCGAGCTGGTGGCGGCTTTCTACGGGGGCGCGCGCCTCACGCTGCGCGAGGAGATCGCGATCCCCGCCGTGCTTGCCGCGGCGCTGCCCGCCGGCGGGACCTACGTCGACGTCGGCACCAACCAGGGGCAGGTGCTGCGCGAAGCGGTGCGGATATCCCCGCGCGGCCGCCACATCGCGTTCGAGCCGATCCCGGCGCTCGCGGCGGGCCTGCGGCGCGACTTCCCGGCCGTGGACGCGCGCGAGCTGGCGGTGGGGGCGCGCGCGGAAGAGGCCGAGTTCTGCCACTTCCGCCGCCTGGAGGGCTGGAGCGGTCTGCGCCGCAGCCCGGAGATCAGCGACGAGCGGGGCGAGCCCGAGTACATCCGCGTGCGCGTCTCGACGCTCGACGCCGAGCTCGAGGGCGTCGTCCCGGACGTGGTCAAGATCGACGTCGAGGGCAACGAGCTGGGCGTGCTCGAAGGCGGCCGGGGGGTCCTCTCGCGGACGCGCCCGCTGCTGATCCTCGAGCACGTGGCCGCGGCGTCGGCGCTCTACGGCGCCGGCTCGGGCGCGATCTGGGATCAGCTCGCCGAGCTCGGCTACGAGCTCTTCGCGGTCACGGGCGAGGGTCCGATCGCGCGCGAGCGTTTCGGCGCGGAGGGCTCCGCGGTGAACTGGCTCGCCCGGCCCGCCTAGCTACGCGCTCGGCGCAGCCGCCGCGAGGACCCGCTCGAACAGCGCCGTCGAGCGCGCCGCCGCGACCGTGACGCGGTAGATCGTGTCGGTCATCGGAGCGACGCTGAAGCTGTACGCGCCGCTCGCGTCGGTGCTGCCTTCGGCGAGCACCGCGAACAGCCCGCCGCGGGTTCGGCCGAACAGCTTCACCGCGGTTCCGGCGCTCGCGCCGGCCGCGACCCCGCTGATCGTGACCGGCTGCCCGGCGGTCGCCGGATCGGCGGAGGATTCGATCGTCAGCTTCGCGTTCTGCGGCTGCGCGGCTTCGTAGTCGAGCGGTTCGGAGATCGCGAGCGAGTGACCGCGGCCGGTGTGGGCGATCGCGCGGAGTTCCAGCGCGCCGGGGCTCCTGAAGGAGTGCGCGAGCGCGTAGCTCCCGTCGCTCGCCGTGTGCGCCCAGGCGACCGAGCGCCAGCGCGAGCCTTCGTGGATCTGCAGCGCGACCAGCGCGTGAGCGGGCGCGGGGGTGACCGTGCCGGTGAAGATCGCGTGTTCGCGGCGCGGCTTCGCGGTCGCCGAGCCGGCCGCGCCGGAGGCCGCCGGCGCGAGGGCGAGCGTGATCCCCGGAGCGACGCGCACGCTGACCCGGGCGCGGTGGCGTCCCTCCCGCGCCAGGAACACGGTGTCGCGTTCGAGCGGAGCCGAGGTGTAGGTGAAGGTGCCGTCGGCGGCCGGCGCGAGGGCCTGCGCGGCTGCCGGTTCGGCGGGCGCGTCGCCTCGCGCGTAGATGCTCACCGACAGGCCTGCGGCGGCGCCGGGCGCGGGGCAGCCGACGGACCCCGTGAGCGTCACGGTTTCCCCGGCGAGCACGTGCGTCGAGCTCGCGGACAGGGTCAGCGTGCAGCCGCGGTCGGCGTGCGGCGATGCCGTGTTGGAGGCGCCTTCGCTCTTGTCGGTGCCTTCGCCGGTACTAGAGCTGTTGCGTCGAGTCAGTCGTTCGGCGCGGCGAGCTTCGCGTTCCTGCAACCGCTGGGCGTGCCGGGCGGCCCGTTCTTCGGCCCTTTGCGCGTGCCGTTCGGCGCGGCTTTCCGGGGACGCCGCGGCGGGGGTCGCGGCCGCGCATAGGATCGCCGCGAGCACGGGCAGCGCGAGCGCTCGCACGGAAGGACGGGGCTTGGTCGGCAGCGTCATGTCGTCTCCTGAGTGAGGGGCCTCGCGGCTCTATCGGCCACCCCGGAGCGATGCTTGAGGCTCAGCGGCGCGCGAGGACGCTCGCGTAGAGCTCCTCGAAGCGCGGCCCGAGGCGGCGCGGGTGATACTCCGCGGCGGTCTGGAGCGCCGCGGCGCCGAGACGCTCCCGCGCCCCGGGGTCCCCGGCGAGCGCGCGCATCGCCGCCGCCAGCGAGGTCTCCTCGCGCGCCTTGAAGAGGAGCCCGGTCTCTCCGTCCGCGATCACCTCGGCCGGGCCTCCCTCGTCGGGCGCGATCACGGCGGTGCCCGCCGCCATGCCCTCGATGACGACCTGACCGAACGGCTCGGGTATGACCGACGCGTGGACGAGCACGTCGAAGGAGGCGAGCTGCGCCCACACGTCCTCGCGAAAGCCCCTGAACTCGACCCGCCCGGAGATCCCGAGCTCCTCCGCGAGCGCGCGCAGCGCGCCCTCGAAGTCCTGCTCGCCGAACATCGGCTCGCCGACGATCACGGCGAGCTCGGGGCCGTCGGGGAAAGCCCTCGCGAACGCGCGCAGGAACAGGTCCTGTCCCTTCCAGGGCGCGATCCGGCCGAGCATCCCGTAGACGACGGGCCCCGGACGCGCTTCGCGCGGCAGTGGCGTGGCGTCGACCGAGTCGGGGATCACGACGCCGCGAGCGCGCAGGCGCGCGGGCAGCGTCGCGAGCGTGGCCTCGGAGTTCGCGATCACGCCGTCCGCGAGCGCTCCGATCAGCGAGCGGACCCCGATCACCGCCGGGGCCGGCAGGTAGTCGCGGGCGATGCGGTCGCGCAGATGCCAGACGAGCGGGACGCGCGCGGCCTTCGCCGCGAGCCCGCCGTAGACCCCCGACTTCAGCGAGTTCGTGTGCACGAGGTCGGGCCGCAGCCGGCGCAGGCGTCGGGCCAGGCGGGCCGTGTAGCCGGCCGTGTGCAGGAGAGGGGCCGGCGAGGCCGCTCCCGGGCGGACGGCGTCGCGGCGCAGCTCGCGCGCGCTCTCCGCGAACGGGAGGACCTCGACCGAGATCCCCTCTTGCTGAAGGCGCGCGGCGAGCGGGCCGTCCTCGCCGAGGATCACGTGGGGTTGGACGCCCGCGAGGAACGGGAGCAGCCGCAGGAGCGCGATCTCGCCCCCGGAGAGTCGCGCGACGTGGTCTAGGTAGACGACGCGCAGGCGCTCCTCGCGCCCGCCTCGCGTGAGCCTCGCGTAGAGGGTGCGGTGGCGCTCGGCGAGCGTCTCCCACGAATGGCGCTCGGCGTGCTCGCGGGTCGCGGCGCGGCTCGGCAGCTCGCCATTCGACGCTGCGCGCAGCCGCGCTGCAAGTGCGGGTGGGTCCGCCGGGGGCACGACCAGCGAGCGGTCGAGCGGGGCCGCGGCCTCGCGCAGACCGCCGACGTCGGTGACGACGCTCGGCGTCCCGCAGGCCGCGGCCTCGAGCACGACCAGGCCGAAGCCCTCGATCGCCAGCGTCGGGACGACCGCGACGTCGGCGGCGCGGTAGGCGCGGGTGAGCTGCTCGTCGGACACGCGCCCGAGCAGGCGCACGCCGCCGGCGAGGGCCTCCGCGCTCGCGAGCTCGGCGAGGCGGGGAGCCAGCGGGCCCTCCCCGACGATCAGCAGCGTCGAGCCGGCGGGGAGCGCCGGGAGGATCTCGGCCCACGCCTCGAGCAGCACCTCGATGCCCATGCGGGGGACCAGCCGCCGGACGCAGACGGCTGTGAAGGCGTCCTCGGCGAGCCCCAGCTCGGCTCTCGCGGCACCGCGGTCGCCGGGGGAGAAGCGGTCGAGCGCGACCCCGGGCGGCCAGACGTGGACCTCCCACGGCGCGATCCCGTAGTCCTCGACGAGCACCCGCCGGAAGGCCGCGGAGAGGACGACGTGGGCGTCGGCGGCGCGGAGCACGCGACGCTCGAGCATCCGGCGCAGGAGCCGGCCGGCGCCGGAGGTGCGCTCGGCCGCGACGCTCTCCTGAGCCCACGGGCCGTGGAAGTGGAACACGGTGGGACCGCGCCGCCGGTGCAGCAGCAGCGGGCCGGCGGCGTAGAGGGCGAAGTGCGCGTCGAGCAGGTCGGTCTCCCCGCGCAGGGCCCGCACGGCGCGCCCGTAGGCCCACAGGCGGACCGGCAGGGGCGCTCCGGCCGAGGAGACGGCGCAGACGCCGGCGGGGGCGTCCTCGGCCGGGCCGATCACGACCGCGCGGGCACCGGGGAGCTGCTCGAAGAGCGCCCGGTAGTAGCGGTCGAGTCCGCCGAGCGTCGAGGGGAACCAGCCCATCCCGAGCATCAGCGGGCGGGGCCCGGCGTCCATGCGCCAAAAGTAGCGGACGGCGTGAGCGGGCATATGCGACGATCCCGCCCCAGCCGGATGTCGAGCGACGCCACCGCACCCCGCCGGATAGCCGTCGCACTGGACGGGCCCGGCACGCCGCGCTGGCAGGAGCGCGCGCTCGAACGCCTTCGAGCCGAGCCGGGGCTCGAGGTCGCCGAGGTCCGGCTCGCGGGCACGCGAAGGCGCGGCATCGCGCGGCGCCTGCACGAAGCCGTCGAGCGGCGCCTCTTCGCGCTCGGCCCCGAGGCGCTCGACCCCGTGGCGGTCGAGCGCGTGGCGGTCGACCCCTCGGCCCCGCCCGGCGGGCGCGAGCAGCCCTCGCTGCTGGTCTGGCTCGCCGAGTCCACGCCGGCCCCCCGCGACGCGGGACCGGTTCTGGAGCTGTGCCACGACGGACGCGCGGAGCCGGCCGAGGAGGCGTTCCGCCGTGCCGTGCTGCGCGGGGCGCCGACGGTCGCGACGGAGGCCGTCCTGCGCGACGGCGAGCGCGTCGTCACGTTGCGCCGGACCGTCTCGGGGGCGCGGCCCTACTCGAGCACGCTGAGCCGCGACAAGGCGCTGTGGAAGATCGCCGCGATGGCCGCCCGCGCGGCTGCGACGGCCGGGGGCGAGGCGGGGAGGACCAACCCGGCTGCGACGGCCGAGGGCCTGGCGGGGAGCCCTCATCCGGGCACCGCGTCCGGCCGCGCCCCGTCCGACGCGGAGCTCCTGCTCCGCTCTCCGTGGCGCTGGCTGCGCGTGGTGGCGGCACGGCTCGCGTTCGAGCGTCCGTGGCAGATCCGGGTGCGCGAGCGGGCGAGCGATCCTGTCGCGGGCTGGTCGGCGGCGCCGGAGCGACCGGTCGTCCGCTGGGCCGATCGGCACCTCTACGCCGACCCGATGCTGTTCGAGCACGAAGGCCACCACCATCTCTTCTGCGAGGACCTGGCGCCCGGCTCCAACCGCGCGGTGATCTCGCACGTGGCGCTCGCTCCGGGCAGCGCAGGCGGGTCGCCACGGCCCGTCCTGCAGGCCCCCCATCACCTCTCCTACCCGTACGTCTTCGCGCACGGGGGAGAGGTCTTCATGATCCCCGAGAGCTCCGCCGAGCGGCGAGTCGAGCTGTACCGGGCCGAGCGCTTCCCGGACGAGTGGACGCTCGACGCAGTGCTGCTCGACGGGGTGATCGCCTCCGACGCGACGCTGCTCGAGCACGAGGGGAGGCTGTGGCTGTTCGCGTGCGTCACCGAGCCCGGCGCGACGCTGCTCGACGAGCTGCACCTGTTCTGGGCGGAGCGCCTGGCCGGGCCGTGGCACCCTCACCCGCTGAACCCGGTGGTCTCCGACGTCGCCTGCGCGCGCCCGGCGGGAGCTGTCCAGGTCTGGGGCGGGCGGCTCGTCCGGCCGGCCCAGGACTGCAGCCGCCGTTACGGCGGCGCGGTGAGCTTCCGGGAGATCGACGTGCTCAGCGAGAGCGAGTACGCCGAGCACGAGATCGCACGGATCGATCCGGCCGTCGCGGGCCGTCGCACGCGCGCCGTTCACACGTACGCCGCGGACCGTCTGTATGAGGCGATCGACCTCCGTTCGCGCCGCCTGCGGGCCCGGCGGCCTGCTGTATGGTCCGGCCCGTGAGCCGGGCGGCGATCAGGGTCTACGTGCTCGCGAAGAAGTGGCTGGGGGCGCTCTGGACGCTGAGCCTGCGCGCGAGGGGGGTCAGGATCGAGGACGGCGCGTGGGTCGACCTGGGCTCGGAGATCAAGCGCGGCACCGTGATCGGCCGCCACACGCGGATCAACGGCGCCGCCTCGGTGGTCGGCTCGGGGAACGCCGTGATCGGGCCGTGCTGCGCCGCCGGCCGCGGCCTCACGATCCTGACCGACAACCACCGCACCGACCTTCCGAACATGCAGTTCCAGCTCTCGGGCCGTCTCGGGATCCCGCGCGGGCGCCTCGCGGTCCCCGCGGACGTGACGATCGGCCCCGCCTGCTGGCTCGGCGCGAACGTGACGGTGCTCGCGGGCGTGACCGTGGGAGCCGGAGCCGTCCTGGCCGCGGGCGCCGTGGTGACGAAGGACGTCGAGCCGTTCACGATCGTCGGCGGGGTGCCCGCGCGGGAGATCGGGCGGCGCTGCTCGCCGGAGGTCGCCGAGGCGCTGCTCGCGACGAGCTGGTGGGACTGGCCGCTGGAGCGCATGCGCCGCAACCGCGAGTTCTTCCTTACCGACATCACGAGCGTTTCTCCGCAGGCGCTCGCCGCTCTCATACGCGATTAGCCTCCCCGGGCCGCGTATGATTCTGCCGTGAGCGCCGTTCCAAGCGACCCGGAGTCTCCGTCGGCGGAGGCAGCGCCGCGCGAGCGCGTGGGAGCGACCGACGCCGCCGGGCGCCGCGTCCCGGACTTCTTCATCGTCGGCCATCAGAAGTGCGGCACGACCGCGCTCTACCGGATGCTCCAAGACCATCCTGAGATCTACATGCCGGCGGAAAAGGAGCCGCGCTACTTCATCCCCGAACTGCGCCCCAAACCGCTCGACGGTCGCAAGCCCAAGCGCCCGACGACGCTCGAGGACTACCTGGCGCTGTTCGCCGACGCGGGGCCCGGTCAGATCGCGGGCGAGGCCTCGCCCCAGTACCTGCGCTATCCCGAAGTGCCGCCCGCGATCGCAGAGCTCTCACCCGGCGCGAAGATCATCGTGCTGCTGCGCGAGCCGGCCGACTTCCTGCGCTCGTTCCACGGCCAGATGCTTCACAACCGGATCGAGACCGAGAAGGACTTCCAGAAGGCGATGGAGCTCGAGCCGGCGCGGCGTCGCGGAGAACGCTTCCCGCGCGGCTGCAACCGCCAGAAGTGGCTGCTCTACTCCGACCACGTCCGCTACAGGACGCAGCTCGAATCCCTCTACGCGTCGTTCCCCCGCGAGCAGGTCCTGGTGCTCGCCTACGAGGACTACCGCCGCGACAACGAGGCGGTCGTGCGCGAGGTGCTTCGCTTTCTGGAGGTGGACGACACTCGTCCGATCGAGCAGATCGACACGCACCCGCTGCGCGACGTGCGGATGCAGAAGCTGCACCACCTGACGACCTCCATGCAGGAAGCCCGCCGCAACCCCAAGGCGGTCCACCCGGCCGTCAGGGCGCTGGACGCGGTCGTGCCGAGCGGGCTGCGCGAACGCCTCGGCGATCGCTGGCGCGACGTCATCTACCAGAAGCGCCGCCAGCCCAGCGCGGAGTTCATGAACGAGCTGCGGCGCCGGTTCAAGCCCGAGGTGGAGGCCGTCTCGGAGCTGCTCGATCGGGACTTCGTGACGCTCTGGGGATACGACCGGATCGACTGACCGGGACTCAACGGCCGTCTTGTCAATGAGGTGTAGCCGGTCTTGCAATGTCATCCTGTAGGCCCTAACCTCGGCTGACGCCCGCCGCTTCGGCGGGCCCTGAGGGAACACCGGCAAGCACCCGCAACAGAACGACGAACGCAAGGATGCCCGCCACCTACCACCTTCCGCACCTGCGCACGCTCGAGGCGGAGGCGATCCACGTGATGCGCGAGACGGTCGCCGAATTCGAGCGGCCGGTGCTGCTGTTCAGCGGCGGCAAGGACTCGATCGTGCTGCTGCGGCTGGCCGAGAAGGCGTTCCGCCCGGCCCCGTTCCCGTTCCCGTTGATGCACGTCGACACGGGCCACAACTTCCCGGAGGCGATCGAGTACCGCGATCGGCGCGTCGCCGAACTGGGTGAGCGGCTGATCGTCGCGAGCGTTCAGGAGTCGATCGACAAGGGACGGGTCGTCGAGCAGACGGGCCCGCGGGCCTCACGCAACGCGCTGCAGACGGTGACGCTGCTCGACGCGATCTCAGAGCACGGCTTCGACGCGGCGTTCGGCGGGGCGCGGCGCGATGAGGAGCGCGCGCGGGCGAAGGAGCGGATCCTCTCCTTCCGGGACCGGTTCGGGCAGTGGGAGCCGCAGAAACAGAGGCCGGAGGTGTGGAGCCTTTACAATGGGCGCATCCACAAGGGCGAGCACGCGCGCGTCTTCCCGATCTCGAACTGGACCGAGCTCGACGTGTGGCAGTACATCGCCGAGGAGGAGCTGGAGGTGCCCTCGATCTACTTCGCCCACGACCGCGAGGTCTTCGCCCGAGACGGCATGCTCTATGCCGTCAGCCCGCTGATCGAGATGATGGAAGACGAGGCCCCGTTCTCGGCCCGGGTCCGCTACCGCACGGTCGGCGACATGAGCTGTACCGGGGCGGTCGAGTCGGACGCGGCGACGCTCGCGGAAGTCGTCGCCGAGATCGCCGCCACGGAAATCACCGAGCGCGGCCAGACCCGAGCCGACGACCGCGTCACGGAGGCCGCGATGGAGGACCGCAAGAGGCAGGGGTACTTCTGATGGCGGGCGCCGGAGGGGGAGCGATGAACGGGCACGGCGCACACGCGCCGGGCGCGACGGTCGAGGCGGAGAGCTCGGCGGACGTCTTCCGCCGGCTCGCCGACCGTCCGGTCGACCTGCTCCGCTTCGCGACCGCCGGCTCGGTCGATGACGGCAAGAGCACGCTGATCGGGCGCCTGCTCTACGACTCCAAGCAGGTCCTCGCCGACCAGCTCGCGCACGTCGAGCAGGCGAGCCGGCGCAAGGGCGAGGGGGTCCTCGACCTGTCGCTGCTGACCGACGGGCTGCGCGCCGAGCGCGAGCAGGGCATCACGATCGACGTCGCCTACCGCTACTTCGCGACCGCCCAGCGCCGCTTCATCATCGCCGACACGCCCGGCCACGAGCAGTACACGCGCAACATGGTCACGGGGGCCTCGACGGCGGACCTCGCGATCGTGCTCGTCGACGCGCGCAAGGGGGTTCTCGCGCAGTCCAAGCGCCACGCCTTCATCAGCTCGCTGCTCGGCATCCCGCACGTCGTCGTGTGCGTCAACAAGATGGACCTCGTCGACTTTCAGGAGGAGGTGTTCAACGAGATCGTCGAGGAGTTCGACGCGTTCGCGGCGCGCCTGGAGATGCCCGACGTGACGTTCATCCCGATCTCCGCGCTGCTCGGCGACAACGTCGTCGATCGCTCCGAGTCGATGCCCTGGTACCAGGGCCCGCCGCTGCTCTACCACCTCGAGCACGTGCACATCGCCTCCGACCGGAACCTGATCGACGTGCGCTTCCCGGTGCAGTGGGTGATCCGCCCGCCGGCCACGATCGATGCCGACTACCGCGCATACGCGGGCCAGGTCGCCGGCGGGATCATGCGTCCCGGCGACGAGGTCGTGGTGCTGCCCGGCGGGCAGCGCACGACGATCGCGGACATCGACAGCTACGACGGGCCGGTCGAGGAGGCCTTCCCGCCGATGTCGGTCGCGGTGCGCCTGACCGACGACATCGACGTCGGCCGCGGCTCGACGATCGTCCGCACGCACAACCAGCCGACCGTCGCCAACCGCTTCGAGGCGCTGGTCTGCTGGATGTCCGAGCAGCCGCTCCAGCCCGGGCGGCGCTACCTGGTCAAGCACACGACGCGCACGGCGATGGTCGGGAAGGTCGACGTGCGCTACCGGATCGACGTCGAGAGCCTGCGCCGCGACGAGGAGGTCGACACGCTCTCGCTCAACGACCTCGCGCGGGTCCACCTGGAGCTGAGCTCGCCGCTGGTGTTCGACTCCTACCGGCGCAACCGCGTGACCGGCAGCCTGATCATGATCGACGAGGCGACCAACGACACGGTCGCCGCCGGGGTGATCCTCGACACCGAGGTCGAGGAGGCACCCGCTCCCGCCCGCAGCGGCACCGAGCGCAGCCCGAACGTCCGCTGGCAGGGCACGCGCACGACGCGCGAGCGGCGCCGCGAGGCGCTCGGCCACATCGGCGCGACGCTCTGGTTCACGGGGCTGCCGGGGGCTGGCAAGTCGACCGTCGCGGCCGCCGTCGAGGAGCGGCTGCTGCAGATGGGGCGCCCCGCGTTCATGCTCGACGGCGACAACCTGCGCCACGGCCTCAACGGCGACCTCGGCTTCGACGAGGCGGCGCGCGCGGAGAACGTGCGGCGCACCGCCCACGTCGCGCGGCTGCTCGCCGAGTCGGGGACGGTCGCGCTCGTGAGCCTCGTGAGCCCCTACGCGGCCGACCGTCGCAACGCGGCCTCGCTGCACGAGACCGACGAGCTGGAGTTCTTCGAGGTCTTCGTGGACGCTCCGCTGGAGGTCTGCGAGCAGCGCGACCCGAAGGGTCTCTACGCGCGCGCCCGCGCGGGAGAGCTGGCGGGGATGACCGGCGTCGGCGCCCCGTACGAGCCCCCGACCGCCGCCGACCTGACGCTCGGAAGCAGCGGCGAAACGGTCGAGGAGGAGGTCGAGCGAGTGCTCGACCTGCTGCGCGAGCGCGGCGTGATCTAGCCGCCGCGCGCCCCGCCGATCGCGGCGGGGGCCTGCGGCCTAGTGGCCTTTCTTCTTCTTGGTCGTTTCCTTGGGCGCCTTGATCAGCACGTTCGAGCTGTGGCCCGAGCTGACCGCGCCTTTCGGCAGTCGCACGAAGACGCGGTAGCGGAACGTGCCGCTGAGGCTGACGATCGCGCTGTAGCGCGACAGCGAGGCGCCCGCCCGCTTCAGGACGGTCGAGCCGACCGAGCGCGGCCGCGGGCCGCTGCGCTTGCTGCCCGCGCGCTGGGGGGTCAGCTGCTGGATCACGACCTGCGCGCCGGGCTTCGCCGGCGCGACCGTGCCGTAGATCCGGTACAGGCCCGTTCCGCCGGCCGAGCGCACGTGCACGGTGATCCGCGGCGTGACGGTCACGGGGACGACGGGGCTGTAGACGGGGCGGGGGCTGAGCGCGATGAAGCGGAACTCGGTGTTCTGCGTGATGCGGGCGACTTTGAAGGTGAAGCTGCCGGTGCGGGTCGACAGGACGGTGCCCGGCAACGTCGTGAACGGGGCCGTGAACGGGAACGGCGTCGCCTGCAGCGAGAGCGCTTTGCCCGTGTTCCCGACACCCGTCAGGCTCCCCGTCAGCGACAGCGTGCTGCCGTATACGGCCGAGACCGCTTCTTCGCGGCCTTTGGCGACGATGAACTTGAGCTTGCCGGCCTTGCCGCCGCTGAAGCTCCTGTCGGTGCCGAACAGCGGGCCGTGCGTGACGCCTTTCAGGTCCGTGTAGAAGCCGACGATCCGGTAGTGGTAGCCCGCCAGGATGCCGGTCACGGTCTGCCCGACCTTGACGGGCTTCAGGGGCGCGGGAATCGGGACCGTCACTTCCTTGCTCTTAGCGCCATAGGCCACCGTCGGGCCGTATTCGAAGAAGTACTTCGTCGGCAGACCTTCGGTGTTGACCGTGCCCTCCAGCTCGGCCGTGGTGCCCGAGACGTGCGAGACCCCGCCCGTGCCGAAGTGCGCTTTGGGTTCCGAGGCGGCCATCGAGGAGGGGACGGCCGGCCCGAGCGCGGCGAGCGTCGCGAGCGCGACTCCGATGCTGGTCCTGATGGGTCTCATCCTCGCTGTCCTTCCTCCTCGGCTGTCTGTGGCCTGCCCATGCGTGGGTGCGGCAGCAGCGCTCCCTGGCTCGATAACCCGCCGCCGGGGCGAAAGATGCGCCTGCACGGCGGCTCGCCGCAGATGTTAAGGCCGGGGAACGGGCCGCGCCCCCACCTCTATCGATAAATCTGATACGTTTGATGAGGAATGAGCGGATCGATCCTCATGGACTCGCTGCACCGATGACGGTCGTGCTGCTGATCGCGGCCGCTTGGGCGATCGGCCTGGCGATCGTGGTCGGGCTCTGCTTCGCGGCGCGGCTCGGCGACGAGGCCGGACCCGGGCAGCTCACCGCGACGCCCGCGCCGAATGCGCCGGTGTCGATCGCGGCGCGCCGCAGCGCGTCGCGTGCGTTCACGGGCTCGGTCGGCGCGCGCGATCTCGTCGCCTGAGCGAGCCGCCCTTTCACAAGATGGTCACGACAGCGGTCCCCGTGGGCCCGACCATTCAGGGCAGCGCCGCCGGGGCGCACGGTTGCGTGCCGCGGTCGGCGGGTGAGAGCGCGAGAACGACGCATCAGGGAAGGAACACGACCTGTCCACAGAATCGATCCCCGGCACGCCGCCCCCAGTGCGCGACGGAGCCGCCCACTGCTCTGGCTGCAGCGCGCCGCTGGCGGCCGACCAGCGCTACTGCCTGGAGTGCGGCGAGCGCCGTGCGACGGTGAGCGAGTTCCTGCGCTCCGGTCCGCCGCGGCAGGCCTCGCCGCCGGTCCCGCCGGGCTTCGCCCCGCCCGCGGGCGCCGAGCCTCCCGCTCCGCGCGGCGGCACGGTGAGCCTGCTGGCCGGGATCGGGGTGCTGCTGCTCGCGATGGGCGTCGGCGTGCTGATCGGGCGCTCGGGCGCGGGGTCGAGCCGAGCCTCGACGCCGCAGGTGATCAGCGTCGCAACCGGCGGCTCCGGCGGCACGACCGCCGCCGAAGAAACCTTCAAGAGCGACTGGCCGGCGAGCAAGAAGGGCTGGACGGTGGAGCTGCAGACGCTTCCGGCGAGCTCGGCGGCGACGGCGGTGCAGGCCGCCAAGTCCGCGGCGAGCGGCAAGGGGGCGACGGCCGTCGGGGCGCTGACGGCCGAAGCGTTCCCCAGCGTCGGCGGCGAAGGCATCGTCGTCTACTCGGGCGAATACGCGAAGCGGTCCGAGGCGACGGCGGCGCTCGGAGCGCTGAAGAAGAGCTTCCCCGGCGCGAAGGTCGTCGAAGTCTCGAGCGGCGGCTCCTCGGGCTCCTCGGGAGGCGCGAGCGGCGGGGCGGGCGCGAGCGGCAAGCCGAAGACTCCGAGCTCGCTCAGCAAACCGGCCGGGGCGGGTGCGCTCGGCAGCCACGGCAAGACCTCCGGCAAAAAATACGTCGAAGAATCGGCGAAACTCCCCAACGTGGTCTCGACCGGCTGACGCGGTGAGGATCGTGCCCGCGCAGGAGAGAGCCGTGCCCGCTGAGCCCTCGGGGGAGACGCCACCGGTCGCACCTGGCGGCTCGGCCTCGGAGCTGCGCCGCCGCCGCGACGCTCTGGCCGAGCAGGTGGCCGAGCTGCACTGGGACCTCGGGGGACTCGCGTACGAGATGGCGGTCCGCGACCACTTCCGCCTCGACGTGCTGGTCCGCCGCGCGGCTGTGCTGCAGGAGCGCGACGCCGAGCTGGCCGAGGTCGAGCGGCTGCTGAGGCTCGAGGATCAGGGCAGCGCAGGGGCGTGCCCGAGCTGCTCGGCTCCCCACAGCAGAGGGGCGGTCTACTGCTGGCAGTGCGGAGCGACGCTCATGGAGCGGCTGTCCAGCCACGCGGCCGGCGACCCGGGGGAGTCGGCCGCGATGATGGACGCGCTGCTCGCGCAGCCGTTGCGCCGCGACGGCGAGGACTAGGCGTTGGCCGCCGCGCGGACGTGCGAGGCGTGCGGCTCGCCGCTCGCCGCGGACCAGCGCTACTGCCTGGTGTGCGGGACCCGGGCGGGCGGCCGCAGCGCGCAGCTCGACGCCCTGATCGCCCGCGTCCGCGATCCGGGAGGGGATCTTCCGGCGCCCGAGGGACCGCTTCCGCCTCCGCCCGTGACGCAGCCTCGACGGCCGCGCCTGCCGGGGCCGTGGGTCTCGGCGCTGCTGGTGCTCGCCTTCGTGGGCTTCGGAGCCCTGCTCGGCGACGCCGGTTCGAGTCCCGTCAGGCTCGCCGCCGCCGGCGGGCCGCTGAAGCTCCTCGTGCCGGGGCGCGGCAACGGCGAGAAAACCGGCGCTCTCACGGAAGCGAGCGAACCCCCGCCCGCCGAAGCGACGGAAACCCTGGCGCCCGCGGAAGGCTCCGAAGAAGCGTCGACAGGGACGACGAGCGGAGGAGAAGGGGAAGGGGAAGGCGGATCGAGCGGCGGCGAAGAAGCCGCGCCCAAGAAGGGAGCCGCCAAGAGCAAGACCAAACAGCGGACCGCGAAGCTCGCCGACATCAAGCACGTGTTCGTGATCGTGCTGGCCGACCAGCCCTACGCCGCGAACTTCGGCCCCGAATCGAAGGCCACGTATCTCGCGCGCACGCTCGAGCGCAAGGGCGAGCTGCTGCTCCGCTACGAGGCGATCGCCCACGAGCAGCTCCCGAACGGGATCGCGCTGCTCAGCGGCCAGGGGCCGACCGCCGAGACCGCCGCGAACTGCCCCGACTACACGGCGCTGTCGCCGGGAACCGTGGGCGGCTCCGAACAGGCGCTCGGCGAAGGCTGCGTCTACCCGCCCGCCGTGCAGACGCTGCCTGGCCAGCTGACGGCGAGGCACCTCAGCTGGAAGGCGTACGTGCAGGGCGTCGACGAAGGCCCCGGCACGCCGCCCGCGTGTCCCCACCCGGCGCTCGGTCAAGCCGACGCGACGTTCGCCGCGGGCGCCTACGCCGGGTACCGCAACCCGTTCGTGTACTTCCAGTCGATCGTCTCGAGCCCGTCGTGCGCCGCCTCGGACGTCGGGCTCGACGCGCTCGCCGCCGACCTCCGCAGCGCCGCCACGACCCCCTCCTTCGCCTACATCGTCCCCGACCGCTGCAACGACGGCGGCCCGAGCGCGTGCGCCGCCGGGGCGCCCGCCGAACCGTCGGACTCGACGGGGGTGCTCTCGAAGGTCGTGCCCGAGATCATGGCCTCCAAGGCCTACAAGCAGGGCGGCCTGATCGTGATAACCGCCGACGAGGCGCCCTCGGCGGGCGAATACGGCGACTCGAGCTCGTGCTGCGGGCAGCCGGCCTACCCGAACTTCACCTCGGCGGGACGCCAGCACGGAGGCGGCGGCGTCGGTGCGCTGCTGCTCTCGCCGTTCGTCAAGGGCGGGACGACCGTCAGCGAAACCTACAACCACTACTCGCTGCTGCGCACGATCGAGGACGTGTTCGGGCTCGGCCACATCGGCTACGCCGCGCTCGCCGCCGTCAAATCGTTCGACCCAAGCCTCCTGAACGAGCCACTGAAGGGTTGAGCGCGGGCGCCGCGGCGCCCCACGACTGCTCAGACCCCGCCGGCGCCTACGCGCCGGCCAGCTCGCGGTAGGTGACCGCGGAGCGCGCGCGCGAGCGCCCGAGCACCCACTCGAGCGCCATCATGTGGCGCGCGTGGCGCAGGTCGGCCGGGTGCAGGTCGAGGCGCAGCGTGCTGGTCGGCAGCAGCGCCCCGGCTCTGATCAGCGGCGGCGAGAGGGCGCGTCCGAGGCGGCCTCCCGATGCGAGGCTGAAGGCCGGAGCCAGCGGGGCGGTCGAGGGCGAGCCCGGAACCGGGACCGAGCGATGCACCCGAAGCAGCTCGGCCCACCAGCTGAAGCGCTCGCGCAGCGTGCTGCGCAGCGCGGCGGTGTAGGCGTAGGCGGGGGCCACGAACCCGTCCGGTTCGATCCCGGCCAGCTTCATCAGTCGCCAGCCGGCGTGGACTGCGCGGCGGGTCTCGTCCCCGTCGAGACCGGAGAACTCGCCGTGCGAGCGCGCGAGCGTGACGCGGCCGCGGCGCGTGGGTGAGTGCTGGAAGCCGTGCTGGGCGATCGAGTCGCCGGCGGCGCGCCGCTCGCACAGCCAGCTGACCATCGCCGGCGAGCGCTCACCGACCGGATGCAGATCGCGGGCGGGGATCACGAGCAGGGTGACGCGGTCGACGCCGTGGTCGCCGAGCCAGTCGCGGATCACCGCGCAGCGCTCGAACGTCGCGGGCTCGATGCCATGGAGCGCGACCGCGATGGTCCGCTCGGCGGCTGTGTCTGAAAGCGGCATTCGCCCGACCTCACGCTGCACGCGCGATCCCGTCCGCCTCGTCGCTCAGGGCACGGCGGTATCCGGCGCCGAGCAGCTCGAGTGTCCGCTCCCAGGTTCGCCGGCGGGCTGCGCGGACCGCAGCGGCCCCGAGCGCCTCGCGCCGCAGCGGCGATGCGGCCAGCTCGAGCACGGCCCGGGCGAGCGCGTCCGCGTCGGGCGCTCGCAGCAGGCCGTCGACGCCATCGTCGATCAGCGACAGCGGGCCGCCCGCGGCGACCGCGACGACCGGCAGGCCGCTGGCCTGCGCCTCGAGGATGACCTGGCCGAACGTGTCGGTCGCGCTGGGGAACAGGAAGACGTCCGCCTCGGCGTAGGCGCGCGCGAGGTCCTCGCCCTCGAGCCAGCCGAGGAAGGTCGCGTCCTCCCCCAGGTGCTCCGCCAGGCGCTCCTGCTCGGGGCCGCCGCCCGCCAGCACGAGGTGCAGTCGCGGGTCGCGCTCGCGGGCGAGCAGGAACGCGTCTGCGAGCAGGTCCGCCCCCTTCTCGCGCGTGATCCGTCCCGAGTAGAGGACGTCGAGTCGCTCCTCGGCCGCGCCGCGGGTCCGCAGCGAGCGGTCGAAGCGGGAGGTGTCGACTCCCCGGTCCCAGCGCAGGACGCGCTCGGCCGGGGTGCCGATCGCGGCCAGCGCCTGATCGGAGGCGCCGCTCGGGGAGAGGACGAGATCGCACGCGTTGTAGAACAGCGCGACCGCCGCGGCCATCGCCTCGGCGACCCGCCGCTCGCCCGAGCGCAGCCCCGCGTAGGCGACGAGCTCGGTGTGGTAGCTGCCGAGCAGAGGCAGTCTGAGCGCGCGGGCGACCAGGGCGCCCGCGATCCCGGCTGGCCCGGGAGAGCAGACGTGGACCGCGTCGAAGCAACCGTCGGCGAGCGCCTGCACCGCGCCGGGGAGGCTCGGCACGCCGATCCTCAGCCCGGGGTAGAAGGGCACGTCGATCTCGGCCACCGCGGCAAGTCGCCGGTCGACCGCCGCGTCGGTCCCGAGCACCTCGATCTCGAAGCCGTCGACGCCCCGCTGGCGGATCTCCTGAATCGTCCGCGTCACGCCGTGCGTGGAGCCGATCCCGTCGGCGAGGATCGCGACGCGCGGCGTGTGGTCCGTGCCCGAGCCGCCGAGGCGGCCGTTGACGGGGGAGATGGCGCGGAGCTTGACCTGCTCGTTGGCGAGGAACGCCGCGGCCGGCGCGTAGGGCACGGCCGCGATGCAGGCGTCGAACACGTCGCCCGCCGCCGCCGCCACGTCGGCCTCCCCGCGGGCCGCCGCGAGGACCGTCTCGACCGCCTGCCCGAGACGCCGCTCGTGCGAGCGGCAGGCGCGGCGGTAGAGGTCGGCGTGACTGAAGCCGTCCTCCTGCATGAGCGCGATCAGCTGCTCGCCGCTGCGGTCCTGCAGGCCGACGGCGGACAGCCACGCGGCGAGCAGGCAGCGCGCGTCCTCGGGCTCGAGGTCGCCGCCCGTCGCGCCGTGGCGCACGTCGCCCTCGCGGAGCAGCCGCGCGGCCATCCCGAGCACCCGTCGCGGGTCGGGCGCGCGACTCGACTGCTCGACGCCGAGCGCACGGATCGCCAGGGCGATCGCGGCGTGCGCCCACTTCGCCGCGCTTCCCTGGGCGCCCGCGGCGAGCGCTTCGCCGCTTCGGATCCGCGTGAGGAACTCAGCCGGGGAGGCGGCGCCGGGGGCTTCGGTCCAGGTGCGCCCGATGTCGACGCCGGCGTGATCGTCGCTGCCGCCGATGCCCGTTCCGTCGCGGGTCGCCACGTAGGTCGCGGCGGGGCGGTTCAGCTCGGGCGCGCGGGCGCCGTTGCGAACCTCCCAGACGGCGAACAGCTCGGCCAGGCGCCGGCGGTGACGCGCCGTGAGGGGCGCGGCGACCGTGTAGTAGGGGTGGGCGAGCGCGCACGCGATCTCGCGCTCGTACATGTAGGCGGCGCACAGCTCGACGTCGCCCCGGTGTGCCTGCAGCCACTCGTGGTCGGCGGGGTCGATCCCGTAGCAGAGCACGTGCACTTCCTGGGGCTCGCCGCGGAACGCGGCCGTCAGCTCCTCGGAGACGAACACGTCGGGGCGGTCGGCGATCTCCATGACGCCGTCGATCGTGTCGTGGTCGGTGATCGTGACGAAGTCCATGCCGCGTCGCTTGGCGAGCGCGTAGACCTCCTCGGGCGGGGTGGCGCACTCCGGCAGCCCGACGGCGCGCTGGACGCCGAGGCGCGAGAGCTCGGAGGCGGTGGAGTGGCAGTGCATGTCGGCCCGGCTGGCCGTCTGTGTCTTCTCGTTCTCGTACATGAGATGAGAATCCCCTGCAAACAAAGGGGTTCTGTGACCAAGCGGGAACCATCGTGTGAAGCGCTTGTAACGCTGGTCGCTTTGGTGACCGCCGAGACCCCCCGCTAAGCTCCCCCGCCATGCTCCACACGCTGCCGCTCGCAACCGCCAACCCGATCAGCTACTTCCAGGCGGTGATCCTCGGGCTCACGCAGGGCATCGCCGAGCCGTTCCCGATCTCGAGCCTCGGGCACGGCGTGCTGATCCCGCGCCTGGCCGGGTGGAACATCCACCAGAACGACAAGTTCTTCCTGACCTTCCTGATCGCTACGCACCTGGCGACCGCGATCGTGCTGCTGCTCTTCTTCTTGGAGGATTGGGTTCAGATCGTGAAGGGGCTGGGCCGCTCGCTGAAGCAGCGTGAGATACGCGCCGAGGACAAGTACGCCCGTCTCGGGTGGCTGCTGGTCGCGGCGACGATTCCGGTCGGCGTGATCGGTCTGCTGCTGCAGGAGCCGCTGCGCAAACTGTTCGCCTCGGCGGCGCTTGCGGCCGCGTTCCTGATCGTCAACGGCGTCGCGCTGCTGATCTCCGAGCGCCTGCGCCGTCGCCCTCCCCAGCCGGGCGACTTCGAAGGCGACGTCGACGGGCGCCTCTCGAAGCTCAGCTGGCGGCAGGCGATCTCGGTCGGCAGCTCGCAGGCGTTCGCGCTGATCCCCGGCATCTCGCGCTCGGGCTTCACGATGGGGGGCGGACTGCTGGTGGGGCTGTCGAACGACGACGCCGCCCGCTTCGGCTTCCTGCTCGCCACCCCCGTCATCTTCGCGGCCGCCGCCCTGAAGCTTCCCGAACTGGCGGGGTCGGCCGGCGACGGGGTCCGCGGGCCGGCGCTCGTGGCGGCCCTGTGCGCCGCGGCGACGACCTTCTTCGCGGTCAAGTTCCTGATGCGCTTCTTCCAGACCAAGACCCTGACGCCGTTCGGGGTCTACTGCATCTCCCTCGGGCTGATCAGCACGCTCGTCTTCGCGTTCGGCGGCTGACGCCGGAGCGTCCGCTCTCCAGCTAGGCGGCGGGGGTGCCGGAGCCGGTCTTCGGGCCGGTCTGGAACCAGGCGAAGATGAAGCAGGCGAGCGCCACGACGAGCGCGGCGATCCCGTGCTTGCTGTGGTGGTGGTTGGCTTCGGGATCCGTGGCGGAGCTGTGTCCCGGGAAGAACGAGGGCAGCGAGTGCTGGGGCTCCACGAAGTAGATGACGGCTACGACGATCAGGACGATTCCAAGGATCACGGCCGGCACGACCAGACGGCGAAGGTTCATCGGGGCGTAAGAGTAATGGGCGGGGAGGCGCACCGACGGGAGCTCTCCGCGGATCTCGCCATCATGTGTGCCGATGCCGATCCCGAGAACGCCCCCGAAGATGTTCGAGACGCGCAGCCAGGCGTGGAAGGAAGTCGGCCTGATCCGGCAGATCAGCCCGAAGGTCGTCAAGCGCGCGCGCCTGGAGGTCCTGGTGCTGCTGCCGCTGTTCGCGGCGATCGTCTGGATCTACGACAACCGCGTGAAACTCTTCGGCCGAACGGTGCCCACGCATCGTGACTCCGCCGGGCACCTGGTCCGATCCCACGCAGAGCTCGAAAAGGCTCTCGAAACGCCCATCACCATCGTCACAGTCATCCTGCTCGTGATCCTCGGCTGGGCGATCGCGCGCGACGTGGGCCGCGGGCTCGGGCCGGCGCTCTTCCGGCGGCTCGATCCCGCGACTGCCGGGACCGTCGGTTTCCTGATCCGCCTGGCGACGGTCGTGCTGGCGCTCGTCGTCGCCCTGCAGGTGGCCGGGATCGAAGCGAAAACGCTGGCCCTCGGGGGCGCCTTCACCGCCGTGATCTTCGGTCTGGCCGCGCAGCAGACGCTCGGCAACCTGATCGCGGGAACGGTGCTGCTGAGCGCCCGCCCCTTCCGTGTCGGCGAACGGGTGCGGCTGCAGGGCGGCCCGCTCGCGGGCCAGGTCGAGGGCATCGTCTCCTCGCTCGGCCTGCTCTACACGACCTTCGCGACGGGTGAGGACTCGATCCTGGTCCCGAACAGCGTCGTCCTCAACGTCGCGATCCTGCCGCTGCGCGAGCCCGAGGCCGTGAACTTGCGAGCCCGGCTGCGAGCGGGGATGGCGCCCGGGGACCTGCAGGAGATCCTCGAGAAGTCCCTCCAGACGCCGCTGCGCGACGCGCCTCGGATCACCCTCGAGGAGCTCGACGGCAACGAGGTCGTGGTGCGCATCGCCGCGACCCCTCGAGTCGCGAGCCAGGGTCGCCAGCTCGCCTCCGAGCTGCTCGCGGTCGTCTCCCGCGAGACCCGCTCGCGGCCCGGGGCGGCGGACGGAGCGGCCGGGCAGCCTTCGTCGCAGCACCCCGGGTCGTCGCAACGGCCTGACGGGACGCAGCGGCCCGACGGGACGCAGCGGCCCGACGCCCCGCCCCGCCCCGACGCGCCTCAGCGCGCCGAGACGCCGTAGCGCAGGAACAGCGCGGATTCGGCCGAGAGGGCGCCGAGCAGCTTGAGCCGCACGGGCTCTTCCAGCTCGCCCCCGGCGAGGATCCGCAGCGCCTCGCCGCCGCTCGGCTCGCCACCCGCGAGCAGCGGCGAGAGCGACAGGAACAGCTCGTCGAGCAGGCCGGCGCCGAGCAGCTGGAACGCCAGGTGGGGACCGCCCTCGCAGAGCACGCTCGTCACCCCGAAACGGGAGGCGAGCTCGCCGAGCGCCGCCGGCAGGTCGAGCTGAGGATCGGTCGAGCGGACGTAGTCGACGCTCGCCTCCGTCGCGGGCAGGCTCGCGGCGGAGGCTGTGACGAGCACGACGCGGGCGCCGGGGGTCTGCAGGAGCGGGACGTCCTCGCCGAGCGCGAGACGACCGGAGACGATGCAGGCGAGCGGCTCCTCGGGCAGTCCCCGATCGCCGCGCAGGCGCCGTACCGACTCGTCGTGGATCAGGCGTCCGTAGCGCTCCATACGGACGGTCCCGGCGCCCACGAGCACCGCGTCGACCGCTGCGCGCAGGGCGTGGAAGAGCGCCCGGTCGGCGGGGCCGCTGATCGTCCCCGAGCGACCCCCGAGCGTCGCGCGCCCGTCCACCGTCGAGACCATGTTCAACAGCACGCGCGGGCGCGACGGAGGCGTGTCGGGCCGCTCCCAAAGACCGAGCGCCTCGATCAGCTCGGCGGGCGATATCTCCCCGCCCGGGGGCAGCAGCGAGGCGAGGCGGGGCACGTCGGGGAGTCGCGTCTCGGACTGCTCGTCGGCGGCCATGAAGCAACCCTAGCCGCGTGCGCCGGAGGCAGTCCGAAACGGTTTCGAGAACGGACACATCTCGACAACACGGGGCCGTTGGGACATGCTACGGTCGTGCGGTATGGCCGGGCACGGATCCCGGCGAAAGTAGTGCAAACGCACGCAGGTCGAAGCTCTGAGCAGCATCCTCCGCGTAGCATGAGCACAACACCGTGGAGGAGTTCACACCATGCCTACCGGCACCGTTAAGTGGTTCAGCGACGACAAGGGGTTTGGCTTCATCACCCCTGACGACGGCGACAAGGACCTCTTCGTCCATCACACGGGGATCAACGGCGAGGGGTACCGCTCGCTGCAGGAGGGCGCCAAGGTCTCCTACGACCCGGAGCAGGGCGACAAGGGCCCGAAGGCCGTAAACGTCACGACCATCTGATCGCGACCGGCACGGAACGCTGCTCGGGGCCCGCTTCGGCGGGCCCTCTGCGTTAAGGGGTCGCTCGAGACGCGCGGGCACGGCGCCCCCGCTGCTGTTTAATCGCTGCTCCCAACACCCCCGATGACCTCCGAAGCAACCACTCTCCCGCTGGGCCGCGAGACCCTGCTCCGCAGGCTCCGCCCCAAGGGCGCGGCCGGCGCGAGCGTTCGCAGCGAGCCCCTGGCCGCGGCGGCGCTCGCGGCGATCGTCGTGCTCAGCCTCTTCATCGTCGTGATGGCGGCGAACCGCCCGAGCCTGCTCTCCCCGACGACGCACAACAACTACTACCCGCGCTGGATGGCGGGACCGCTCGGCGGGCTGTGGCCGGGGCTGACCGGCAACGGGACGACGTTGAAGTACCTGTTCAGCGGCGCGATCGTCGCGATGTACGCCGGGTATCTCCTCCTGCTGCGGCGGGCCGGGCGGGTTCCCGCGCGGTGGGTGATCGTGACGATCCTCGCGGTCCACGCGGTCTTCATCCTCTCGCCGCCGCTGGCCCTGACCGACCTCTTCAACTACGTCAACTACGGCCGCATGGAGGCCGTCCACCACCTCAACCCGTACACCACGATCCCGATCCTCGAGCCGCACGACGACCCGAGCTACGCGCTCAGCAACTGGCACCAGCTGCTAAGCCCCTACGGGCCGCTGTTCACGATGCTGACGTTCGCGGTGGTGCCGCTCGGCGTGGCGGGATCGTTCTGGGCGCTGAAGGTGATCCTCGCGGCGACGAGCCTCGGCACCCTGCTGCTCGTGTGGCGCTCGGCGAAGCTGCTCGGCCGCGATCCCGTCACCGCGATCGCGCTCGTCGGGTTGAACCCGATCGTGCTCGTCTGGGGCCTGGGCGGAGATCACAACGACTTCCTGATGCTGTTCTTCATCATGCTCGGCTTCTACCTGCTGCTCCACGCGCGCGAGCTCGAGCGCGGGCGGCCTCCCGAAGGCGGGCCGAGGGAGTGGTTTCGGCCGCTCTCCCCGGCGCTGCTCGGCGCGGGCGCGACGTTCATCGTTGCGACCGGCATCAAGGCCTCCGGGGGCGTGCTGATCCCCGTCGTCCTGGCGGGGCTGCTGAGCCGTCGCCGGGCGCTAGCGCAGGTGCTCGCGGGGATGGCGCTGGGGGCGGTCGTCGTCGGCGCCGCGAGCCTCGCCGCCTTTGGCCTGCACATCCCTGACCTGAGCACGCAGAGTCGCCTCGTGACCAGCGAGAGCGTCCCGAACCTGATCGGCCTCGCGGTCGGCGCCGGAGGCGAGAGCGAAACCCTGCACAAACTGATGACCGCCGCGCTCGCCGTCTCGGTGCTCGCGTGCTGCTGGTTCGCCTGGCGGGGCGGGCTGCGCTCCGGCCGGCTGGGCGGCTCGCGCTCGGGCCCGGGCGAGGGCGTTGCGGAGTCGCCCGCCGCCGCGTCCGCCGGCGTGGCGCCCGCGCCAGCCCTCGGCATCGCCGAGCGCACGATCGCGGCGAGCGGCTGGGCGACGGTCGCGCTGCTCGTCACGCTCAGCTGGGTGCTTCCCTGGTACGTCTCCTGGGTTCTGCCGCTCGCGGCGCTGTCGGCTTCGCGCCGCCTGCGGACCGCCTCGATCGTGCTCGGCGTCTACCTGATCATCGCGTGGGCGCCGGCCTCGGGGAAGCTGTGGGACGCGATCGGCTTCCACCCGGAAAAGACCTCGCTGGGGCGCCTGCATCAGCGCTACGTGCGCGATCTGCTCAACTAGCGTCGGCGTCGGGCGGGCGGCGCGTGCGCTTGCGCTCGGCGGCCTGGCGCTTGGCCGTCAGGCGGCGCTCGCGGGACGCCGCGCTCGGCTTGGTCGCGCGGCGCTCGCGCGGCACGGCGAGCCCCTCGGAGATGCGGCCCGCGAGCCGCTGCAGCGCAAGCTCGCGGTTGCGCGTCTGCGAGCGGGCGTCCTGGGCGACGGCGACCACCCGCGGGCCGAGACGGGCGAGCAGCCGCTCGCGCTGGGTCGCGTTGAGCGTCGCCGAGCCGCGCACGTCGAAGACGGCTTCGACGCGCGAGGCGGTGACGTTCGCGTGCTGGCCGCCCGGGCCTGAGGAGCGGCTGGTGCGGAGCTCGATCTCCGCCAGCGGCAGCTCCAGGCGTCCGCGGATGTGAAGCGAGCGCGCGCCGCCGCTCTCGCTCATCGGGCCTAGCCGTGGCCGCCGAGGTCGTGGACGGCCCGCACGCGCTGCTCCTCGCCCTCGGGCACGCGGCCGTCGCGACCGACGTAGCCGTCCTTCCCGCCGACGATCACGTAGACCGCCTCGACCGTCCCCGCGTTGCGGACCTTGCGCGGGGTGGGGGCGTCGACACGCGCCATCCCGCCCTCGCCGAGCGTCTGGACCGAGCCGTCGCCGAACTCCATCTCGATCGAGCCGCGGTGGACGAAGTACAGCTCCTCCTGCTCGTCGTGGAAGTGGAACCCGGTCTCGATCCCGGGCGGGAGGACGATCGCGTTGACGCCGAACGCGCTCACGCCGAGGCCCTTGCGGACCTTGCGGAAGCCGGGGCCCTCGCCGAGGTCGTCGAGGCTTCCGGCAGCCCAGCCCTCGCCGTTCGTCACGTTGGGGAAGTCAGCAGATGCCTCCATCGCCCTCTCCTCTCTAGTGGTCCGCGACCGTGCCGCCCTGCGGCTCGAGCGGGCGGCCCTGACCGGCCCAGCGCACCAGGCCGCCGTCCAGGGAGTATGCCTCGTAGCCGCTCGCGCGGAACGCTTCGGCGGCCATCCGCGAGCGCGCGCCGACGCGGCAGTAGAAGACGACGGGGCGATCGCGGTCGATCGTCGCGGCCTCCGACGTCAGCCGGTTGAGCTCGAGATGGCGGCTCGCCGGAATGAAGCCGGCCTCGCGCTCGTACGGCTCGCGCACGTCGATGACCTGGAGGTTCGGATCGTCCTCCATCAGCTCGGCAAGCCGTGCCGCGTCGATCGACATGCCCTCTGTCGCGCTCACGCGCTGAGCCTAGCGGCGGCGGGACCTCCGCCGGCCCTCGGCAGAGGTCAGTAGACGGGGGGTTCGCGGTAGGTGTCGCGTTCGACCACGCGGTCGACGGGCACGCCGCGGCGCGGCGCCCAGGCGATCATGTAGACGATCGACAACACCAGGCCGATGACCCCGACGATGATCAGGATCAGCCCGATCGTCGTGATCGAGATGCCCGAGACGGTCGCGGTCACCGCGTAGCGGAGGATCGCCCCTACGGCGATCAGGAATATCGATGTTCCAAGAGGCACACAACACAGCTACCCCGGGGGGCGGGGCTGAAACCGAGCGTCCGCTCACGCTGGACGCCGCGCCCACGCCCACGCCCACGGCGTCGGCGCGAGCCGCCCATCACTAGGATTGGCGACGATGGAGGCCGTCGGAGACATCTACACGATCCCCCAGGAGCACCTCGACTTCTGCGCGACGATCGGTCAGATCGCGCGCGAGAAGATCGCCCCGCGCTCGGCCGAGATCGACGAGAAGGCCGAATACCCCTGGGACGTCCGCAAGCTGCTGGCCGAACAGGACATCCTCGGCCTGCCCTTCCCGGTCGAGTACGGGGGGACCGGCACCGGCACGCTGATGCTGAACATGGCGGTCGAGGAGCTCGCCAAGGTCGACGCGGCCTGCGCGCTGATCCTGATGGTGCAGGAGCTCGGCACGCTGCCGATCCAGCTGTTCGGGTCCGACGAGCTCAAGGAGCGTTTCCTGCCCGGCTGCGCCAGCGGCGAGCGTTCGCCCGCCTTCGCCCTGTCCGAGCCCGAGGCCGGGTCCGACCCCGCCGGGATGAAGACGACCGCGGTCCTCGACGGCGACGAATGGGTCATCAACGGCACGAAGAACTGGATCACGAACCTGGGCGTGGCCGACTTCTACATCTGCTTCGCGGTCACCGACCGCGAGACCCGGCGGCTGACCGCGTTCGTCGTCGAGGCCGACCGCCCGGGCTTCAGCGTCGGCAAGCTCGAGCACAAGCTCGGGATCCGGGCCTCGCCGACGGGCCAGCCGATCTTCGAGGACGTGCGGGTGCCGCTCCAGAACGTGATCGGACAGGTCGGCAAGGGATTGTCGGTCGCTCTCGGCACGCTCGAGCGCACGCGCCTTGGGGCCGCCGCCCAGGCCGTCGGGATCGCCCAGGGGGCGACCGACTACGCGGTCGAGTACGCCAAGGAGCGCCGCCAGTTCGGGCAGGCGATCAACGAGTTCCAGGGGATCCAGTTCAAGCTCGCCGACATGGAGCTGCGCACCGCGGCCGCCCGCGAGCTGCTTTACAAGGCGTGCGCGATGGCCGACCAGAACCACCCCGAAAAAGGCAAGTACTCATCGATGGCGAAGGTCTTCGCCTCGGACACCGCGATGGCCGTGACGGTCGAGGCGGTCCAGGTGCTCGGCGGCTACGGGTACGTCAAGGAGTACCCGGTCGAGCGCATGATGCGCGACGCCAAGATCACCCAGATCTACGAGGGCACGAACGAGATCCAGCGCCTCGTGATCGCCCGCACCCTGAAATGAGCGGGCCCGGGTGAGCCGGCCGGGAAACAGTCTGGAGACTCCGGCGCGGATGGCGCCGTGGCCCTGTCATCATGCCCCTGTGAGCGTCGCGAAGAGCAGCCAGGGGGATTGACGTTGCGCCGCCGGGCCGGGGGCAGCCACGTGCGCCGCGTCGGCTTCGCGGCGACGGTCGCGATGTCGCTCGGCCTGGTCGTGCTCGTCGTCGGTCAGGGCTTCAGCTCGATCGGCGCGGTAAGGGCACTGGAGGATGTGGCGCTCGGCGTGATCGTCGCCGCGGTGCTGATGGGCGCGGTCGCGTTCGTCGCCGTCCGCATGGCGGGCTGGCGCGACCCCGAGTCGGAGACCGAGTTCGACGAGATCGTGCGCCACTCCGAGCAGCTCGCCAAGGAAGGCCTCGTGGTCGACCCGGAGGAAAGCGACTTCATGGACCTCGACCCGCTCGACGACCAGGACTTCGAGGAGCTCGTCCGCGACGCGCTCGACGACCTCCCGGACCTGCTCCGCAACGCGCTTCGGCACGTCGCGGTCGTGATCTCCGACGGCGGCCGCCGGGCCGGGGCCTACGGCCTCTACCAGGGCGACGGCGCGAGCCGCGACAGCACCCACGACCGGATCGTGATCTTCCGCGACACCCTGCGCCGTGACTTCGGCCACGACGCCGACATGCTCCGCGACCAGGTCACCCGCACCGTCCGCCACGAGCTCGCTCACCACGTCGGATTCGACGAGCTCGGCGTCTCGCGCCTCGACCTCTGATCTGGGGCCCGAACGCCTGTTTGGGGCCGATCTTCTACGATCATGCCCGCGCCCGAGCCACGAAGGCCGGCGCGTCCACCGACCAAGGAGATTGAGCCTCAGATGCCCGAAGCAGTGATCGTCGACGCCGTACGCACGCCCATCGGCAGGGCAGTCAAGGGTTCCCTGAAATCGGTCCGCGCCGACGACCTCGCGGCGGTGCCGCTGAAGGCGCTGCTGGACCGCAATCCGTCTCTCGAGACGGGCAGCTCGATCGTGGACGTGATGATGGGCTGCGGCTTCGCCGAGGGCGAGTCGGGCTACAACATCGGCCGCAACGCGACTCTGCTCTCAGGGATCGACCACCACGTGCCCGCGACGACCGTCAACCGCTTCTGCGCGTCCTCGCTGCAGACGACCCGCATGGCCTTCCACGCGATCAAGGCTGGCGAGGGCGACACGTACGTGGCCGCCGGGGTCGAGGCCGTCTCGCGCGCCGGCAAAGGCGCCGACTTCCAGTTCCACCCTCAGCTCGACGGGTCCGAGAACTCCCTCTACAACGTCTACATCCCGATGGGCCTGACGGCGGAGAACGTCGCCGAGCGCTGCAACGTCAGCCGCGAGTCCCAGGACGAGTGGGCCGCGATCTCCCAGCAGCGCGCCGTCGCCGCCCAGGAGTCGGGTCACTTCGACAAGGAGATCGTCGGCGTGACCGCGCCGGCCCACACGGTCAAGGACAAGGAGGGCAACGAGGTCGAGGTGCCCGAGACCTTCGTCACCAAGGACGACGGGCCCCGCGCGGGCACGACCGCGGAGAAGCTCGGGGCGCTCCCGCCCGCCTTCAAGCCCGACGGGTCGGTCACGGCCGGCAACGCCTGCCCGCTCAACGACGGCGCGGCGGCGCTGCTCATCACGACCCCCGAGCGCGCCGAGCAGCTCGGCCTGAAGCCGAAAGTCAGGATCATCGCCTCGACGGTCGCGGCGATCCGCCCCGAGATCATGGGCCTCGGCCCGATCCCCGCGATCGAGAAACTGCTCCAGCAGACGGGGATGAAGATGGACGACATCGACGTCGTCGAGATCAACGAGGCGTTCGCCGCGCAGATCGTCCCGTGTCGCGAAGACCTCGGGATCGACGCCGAGAAGCTGAACCCGTTCGGCGGCGCGATCGCCCTCGGCCACCCCTTCGGGATGACGGGCGCGCGGATCATGACGACGCTGATCAACGACCTCGAGACGCTCGACGGCACCTTCGGGATCGAGTCGATGTGCGTCGCCGGCGGCATGGGCATGGCGATGCTCGTCGAACGGCTCAACTAGGACGGGTCCGGGCTCGCGCGGCCTGGGCGGGCGCCGGGAGCTCGAGAGCTCTCGGCGTCGCCGCCCGCCGCGCCGCCTAGACTGCTGGGCCCGCGAGGCGCCATGGCAAGCCCAGCAGACAGAGACCCGCAGACGCCCGCGCCCAAGGGGGTCGTCTACTCCGCGACCGGCGAGTTCTACGTCGCCGAGGCGCTGCGCTCGGCGCGCTCCTCGCTGCGGCACAACCCGGTGCCCCACGTCGTCTTCGCCGACGCCGAGCAGCCGAGCGCCGACGGGCTGACGGTCGCGCGCTTCGAGCCCTCGGGAAACCCATACGTCGACAAGATCGCGAACATGCGCCGTTCGCCGTTCGAGCGGACGATCTACCTCGACAGCGACACCTACGTCGTCGACGAGATCGTCCACCTGCTCGACCTGCTCGACCGCTACGACCTCGCGGTCGCCTTCGCCCCCGCCTATCGGGGCCTCGACGATCCGGGCGTGCCGAAGGCGTTCCACGAGTTCAACACCGGCGTGCTGGCGTGGCGGCGAAACGAGCGGACCGAGGCGTTCATGGCCGCCTGGGAGCGGACCTACGAGGAGTGGCTGGAGGAGGAGCCGTTCGCGGGCGCGCGCAAAGCCAGCCGCAGCCGCCGCGCCGACCAGCCCGCCTTCCGGCGCTGCGCCTGGGAGCAGGGCCTGAGCGTCTTCGTGCTGACGCCCGAGTACAACTTCCGCCTCGGCTACCCGGCGACGGTGATCGACCGGGTGCGCGTGATCCACGGCGACCACCCCGATCCAGAGGGGCTGGCCGCGCGCCTGAACGCCCAGCAGCGGCTGCGCAGCTGGCCGCCGCCGCTGACGACCCGCGAGAAAGTCATGCGGCGGGTGCGCAAGGCGCTAGGCCGCGCCCCAGGGCCCGCGGCGACCCCACGGACGGCGGCGCGCGACGCGGACCCGGCGGGAAGCTAGCTCAGCGGGGCGGCATGCGCAGCGCGCCGTCGAGCCGGATCGTCTCGCCGTTGAGCATCCGGTTCTCGACGATCTGGCAGACGAGCTGCCCGTACTCGGAGGGCGCGCCGAGGCGCCGCGGGTAGGGCACGCCCGCGCCGAGCGCGGCGCGGGCTTCTTCGGGCAGCGCCGCCAGCAGCGGCGTGTCGAACAGGCCCGGGGCGATCGTGTTGACGCGGATCCCGTACTGGGCGAGGTCGCGCGCGGCGGGCAGCGTCATCCCGACGACGCCGCCCTTCGAGGCCGAGTAGGCGATCTGGCCGATCTGCCCGTCGAAGGCGGCGATCGAGGCGGTGTTCACGCAGACGCCGCGTTCGCCGTCCTCGCCGGGCTCGTTTCCGATCATCGCGGCGGCCGCCATGCGCAGCACGTTGAAGGTCCCGATCAGGTTGATTCCGATGATCGTCTCGAAGGGCAGGAGCGGGTGTGGCCCTTTCGACCCGGCGACCTTCTGGGCCCAGCCCGTGCCGGCGCAGCAGACCGCGATCCGCAGGCCGCCGTCGAGGTTCGCGGCGCGCTCGACCGCCTCTTGGACCTGGCTCTCCTCGCGCACGTCGCAGGCGACGAAGTCGGCCTCCAGCTCCACGCCCAGCGCCTGGCCCTTCTCGGCGTTGACGTCGGCGATCGTGACGTTCGCGCCGCGCGCGGCGAGCGCCCGCACGGTCGCCTCGCCGAGGCCCGATGCCCCGCCCACGACAATCGCCGATGCGCCCTCGATCTCCATCGTGCGGAAGCCTACCCGTCCGTGCGCCGCGAGAGCGTGAGGGCGAACAGGCCGTCGGGGTCGGTCATCCAGCTCGCGAGCTCCAGGCCCGCCGCGGCGAGGTCGCCGGTCAGCCGCTCGCGCGTGAACTTGGCCGAGATCTCGGTGCGGAGCTCCTCGCCGGCCTCGAAGCGAACCTCCATGTCGAGCTGCCCGATCGTGTGGGTCAGGGCGCGCCGCGCGCGCAACCGCATCTCGACCCACTCGTGCTCGCGGTCGAACAGCGCGACGTGCTCGAAGTCCTCGGGGTCGAAGTCGGCGTCGAGCTCACGGTTGAGCACGCGCAGGACGTTGCGGTTGAACTCCGCGGTGACGCCCGCCGAGTCGTCGTAGGCCGCCTCCAGCACCGTCGGGTCCTTGACGAGGTCGGTCCCCATCAGCAGGTGGTCGCCGTCCCCCAAGAGGCGCGCGATCTGGCGCAGGAAGCGACGGCGGCTGCCGGGTGGGAAGTTGCCGATCGTGCCCCCGAGGAAGGCGACGATGCGTGGCCCCTCGGCCGGCGGGACGCGGTCGAGGTGGCGCTCGAAGTCGCCGATCACGCCGTGCACGCGCAGGCCCGGGAACTCGGCGGTCAGCTCGCGCGCGGAGTCCCGCACCATCGCCTCGGTCACGTCGATCGGGATGTAGCGGCGCAGCGTGCCGGCGGTGTACAGGGCGTCGAGCAGGACGCGCGTCTTGGCGGCGGTGCCGGAGCCCAGCTCGACGAGCTCGACGGCGCCGGTCAGCTCGGCCAGCTCGGCGGCGCGCTGCTCGAGGATCGCCCGCTCGGCGCGGGTCGGGTAGTACTCCGGGAGCTCGCAGATGCGGTCGAAGAGCTCAGCACCGCGGGCGTCGTAGAAGTGCTTCGGGGGCAGCTCCTTGAACGGTCGAGTGAGCCCGTCGAGCACGTCGTCGGCGAGCGAGCGCTCCTCGCCGCCGTCGAGGTGGGAGTCGATCCGTATCGTTGCCGCGGCCGCCTTCGCGGCGGCGGCGGGAATCGCGCGGGTGGGCAGCGACGCCATCAGCTCGCCGCCTCTCGCGCGAGGCGCAGCCCGGCGAAGATCTGGCGACGCTCCGGCAGGTCCCAGTTGCGGAAAGTCGCGGTCGCGACACGCGGGTGGGTCGCCCAGGAGCCGCCCCGCAGGACCCGGTAGTCCTCCCCGAAGAAGACCTCGGAGTACTCGCGGTAGGGGTGGGCCCGGAAGCCGGGGTAGGGCAGGAAGTGCGAGGAGGTCCACTCCCAGACGGCGCCGACGCCCCCGATCCGATCGGCCGGCTGCTCCGAGGTCGCCGCCCGCTCCCACTCCTGCTCGCTAGGAAGGCGCGCTTCGTGCGCGCGGGCGAAGGCGTCGGCCTCGAACCAGCTGACGTGGCAGACGGGAGCCTCCGGGTCACCCGCTGCCACGGCCGGATGGTGGCCGATGTCGTACTCCTCCTTCCACGCCCAGCCCTCGTCGGACCACCACTCGCGGCGTTCGTAGCCGCCGCCCTCGCTGAAGCGCATCCAGCTCGCGTTCGTGACGGGGACGCGGGCGATCCGAAAGGCCGGCAGCTCGACGCGGTGGCGCGAGCGCTCGTTGTCGTATGCGAACCCGTCGGCCGGAGCGCCGATCAGAGCCTCGCCGGCCGGGATCGAGATCCAGCCGGGCTCGGCGGCCGCGCGCGGCGGGCACTCGCCGGGCGCGAGCAGCCCGGCGATCGCCATCGTCTGGCGCATCGTCTCGGTGTGCTGCAGCTCGTGGCGGAGCACCATCTCGACGATCTCGCCGTCGCCGGAGCCGTTCTCGGCGAGCGTCCGCCGCGTGCCGGAGCGGACGTCGGCGAGGTACTCCCGCGCGGCCGCCGGGCCGAGCAGCTCGACTTCCCCGCGCACTTCGCGGGGCGTCTCGAAGGCGTCGTAGACGGCCGCCAGGTCGGCCCGCAGCAGCTCGCGCCCGCCGAGACGGTGGCCGATCCAGAGGTCCTCGTAGGCGGCGATGTGGGCGAGGTCCCAGACGAGCGGGCTCATGATCGGCGAGTGGACCTTCTCGAGCTGCTCGTCGTCGAGCGGCGCGACGAGGGCGAGGGTCCGTTCGCGCGCCGAGGCGAGCGCCGCCACCAGCTGGTCGGCGTCTTGGGTGAGGGGATCGGTCGGGACCGCGCGGACTGCCATCAGCGGGCTTGGCGGACCACTCTAGCCGCTGGTCGGGAATCTCTGTACATGGAACTTCGTCTCCGCACGCCGCGGAGCGTTACGCGGGCCGGCTCATGCGGACGTGTTCCACCGCACCAGGATGCGCGTGTCGTGCTCGTGGCCGAGCTCGGATATCGAGGCCGTGGAGAGTCCCAGCCGCGCGCCCTCCGCGGGCCCGAGCTCGGCCCAGCAGGCGCCGAGCACGCGCAGCGCGTGCCCGTGGGAGAAGACCGCCACCGGCCCGGTCGCGGCGGCGAGCTCGGCGACGATCCGCTCGGCCCGGGCGCCGACCGCGGCCGCGTCCTCGCCGCCGGGGCAGCCGTCGCGCCACAGGTCCCAACCGGGGCGCCGCTCCTCGATCTGCGGGCTCGTCAGCCCCTCGTAGTCGCCGTAGTCCCACTCGCGCAGGTCCTCGCGCTCCTCGGCGCGGTCGGCGAGCCCGCTGAGCTCGCACGTTTCGCGGGCGCGCAGCAGCGGGCTGACGAGCACGAGCGAGAAGTCGTAGCCGGCCAGCCGGGGGGCGAGCGCGCGGGCTACCCCGCGGCCGCGCTCGGTCAGGGGCAGGTCGGTGCGGCCGGTGTGCTGCCCGCTGAGCGTCCACTCGGTCTCCGCGTGGCGGACGAGGACCGCGCGGGGGCCGGGGGGACTCACCGCGGCGGCCCGTCCGGCGCGGCGGCGTCGTCGAGGATCACCGTCAGGCGCTCGCGGCGCAGCAGGCTAGCCGGGACGTGGCGGGTGGGCTCGCCGAGCATCGCGTTGACCGCGTCGGACTTGCTCGGGCCGGTCGCGAGCAGCACGCAGCCGCGGGCGGCGCGCAGCACCGCGAGGCTGAGCGTGATCCGCTCCGGAGGTGGCTTCGGCGAGTCGGTGACGCCGAGCGCAACCGCGTCCTCGCCCGCGTCGAGCGTGGCCGCGCCAGGGAACAGCGAGGCGACGTGGCCGTCGGGGCCGATGCCGAGCACGACGACGTCGAGGACGGGAACCCCGCCCGTCCCGTCCGCGCCGTCCTTGCCGGGCACGGCGGCGGCGAGCTCCCCGGCGTAGGCGGCCGCGCCCCGCTCGGGCCCCAGCTCGCCGAGCATGCGGTGGACCCGCTCGGCCGGTATGCCCGCGGGGGCGATCAGGGTCCGCTCGGCGAGCAGGAAGTTGCTCTCGGCGTCGTCCGGGGGCACGCAGCGCTCGTCGGCGAACCAGACGTGCACACCGGCGAGGGCCGCGGGTTCGGCTCCCAGCAGCTCGTAGGTCAGGCCGGGCGTCGTGCCGCCGCTCAGCGCCAGGTGCGCGACGCCGCGCTGCTCGCGCGCCGCGGCGAGCGCGCGCACGACGTGGTCGGCCGCGCGGCGGGCGACGGTCGCCTCGTCGGGGCAGCTCGTCAGGCGCGTCACGTCAGGCGCGTCACGTCAGCATCGCGCGCGCGGCGCGCAGCGCGGGCAGGTAGGTCGGATCGCGCAGCAGCGCTTGGCGGATGCCCTCGCCGAGCACCCCCGTCTCGCCCCGCGAGGCGCCGGGGATCGTCCACTCACGGGTCTCTTCGCGCGGGCCGCCGAAGCGGGCCTGCAGGCCGCCGGGGCCGCGGTCCAGGCGCAGCATGTGGCCCGCGGCGGTCTCGATCGTCAGGCCCTCGAGGCCCGGAACCGCCAGCTCGGGGGCGGTCTGCAGGCGCACCCCGACGTCCTGCCGCGAGCCGTGCGCGCTCCCCGTGAGCGAGCCGTCGTGGGCCGCCAGGCGGCTCGGCTCCCAGCCCAGGCGGGACGCGAGCCAGCCGACGTAGAGGCCGGCGGCGACGGTCGAGCGGGGGTGGTGGCGGACCGTCACCGAGGAGACCATCGCGAGCTCGCGGCGCAGCCACGGGGGGTCGAACATCGCCGCCAGGCGCTCCCGCCAGGGGGTCGAGCGCAGCCACGCGAGGTCCACGACGTAGGCCCGGTCGCTGAGCGTGCAGGCCCAGTCCAGCGCCTCGGCCACGTCCGGCTCCTCGACGGAGTCGATCAGGACGGCCTGGGCGAGGGGGAGCAGCTCGGTGACGATCTCGTGGTGGCCGTGCGGGGACCACAGCAGCGTCGGCAGGTCGGTCACGACGAGTGGGTCGGCGATCGTCAGCAGATCGTCGAGGTGGCGGTCGCCCAGTTCCACCACGACGGTCTCGCGCAGCAGGGCGAGCTCGCCGGGGGCCGGGTCCTCGTCGGCGGAGAGCATCACCCGGGCGTCCAGGCGCGTGCGTTTGGGCTCGTAGGCGAGGACGACCATGCGGGAGGCGTGGTAGCGGCCCACGCCCCGCAGCCGGTTGGCGATTTCCCCGGTCCATTCGCGGTCGACGAAGGCGATCATGTTGAGCACCCGGGCCGGGACGAAGTCCTCGCGCTGAGCGTGGGCCTCGACCAGCAGTTCGCGCAGCGCCGCTTCGATCGCGTCCGGCGTGGTGCCCTGCTCGGACCACACCTTCTCCGTCTGGCTCATCGCTGCGCTCCGCTTCGCTTTGAAAGGCCCGGCGACATCCGGCCTAGATGGCGCGCCAGCTGTCGCCGTCGCGCAGCAGCCCGTCGGCCTCGACCGGACCCTGCGAGCCCGCTTCGTAGGCGGCGAGCGGTCCCGGGGTCTCAGACCAGGAGGAGACGATCGGGTCGCAGATCCGCCACTGGGCCTCGACCTCGTCGTTACGGGTGAAGAGCGTCGCGTCGCCGCGCATCGCGTCGGTGATCAGCCGCTCGTAGGCCTCCGGGGACTGGGACAGGAAGGCAGTCCCGTAGAGGAACTCCATGTTGACCGGGCGGATGATCATCCGCGTGCCGGGGATCTTCGCGCCGAGGCGCAGCGAGACGCCCTCGTTGGGCTGCAGCGTCAGGACGAGCTGGTTGGGCTGCACCCCGAGCGAGCCGTCCTGGCTGAAGGCGAGGTGGGGGACGGGCTTCAGCGTGACCGCGATCTCGGTGACCTTGCGCGCCAAGCGCTTGCCCGTGCGCAGGTAGAAGGGCACGCCGGCCCAGCGCCAGTTGTCGACTTCCAGGCGCAGCGCGGCGTAGGTCTCGGTGATCGAGCCGGGCGGGACGCCCTCCTCTTCGTGGTAGCCGGGCACGTCCTCGCCGCCCGCGTGGCCCTTGGAGTACTGGGCCCGCACGGCCATCTCGGCGATGTCCTCGGGCGTCGGCTCGGGGATCGCCATCAGCACCTTGACCTTCTCGTTGCGGACCTCTTCGGCGGTGAAGCTTACGGGCGGCTCCATCGCGACGTGGCAGAGCAGCTGGAGCATGTGGTTCTGGATCAGGTCGCGCAACGCGCCCGCCTCGTCGTAGTAGTCGGCGCGGGTCCCGATCCCGAGGTCCTCGGCGGCCGTGATCTGGACGGAGTCGATGTAGTTGCGGTTCCACAGCGGCTCGAACATCCCGTTGGCGAAGCGGAACGCCATCAGGTTCTGGACGGTCTCCTTGCCGAGGTAGTGGTCGATCCGGTAGACCTGCGTCTCCTCGAAGATCGAGAGCACCTCGCGGTTGAGCTCGCGGGCCTCCTCGAGCGTCGTGCCGAACGGCTTCTCGATGATCAGCCGCACGTCGGCGCCCTCGTGGTGGGCGAGGCCGCTGGCGCCGAGCTTCTCGACGATCACGGGGAAGAAGCTCGGCGAGGTGGAGAGGTAGAAGGCGCGGTTCAGCGGCTCTCCGGCCTCCTTCTCGAAACCGTCGAGGGCCTCGCCGAGGGCCTTGTAGACGGAGTCTTCGTCGAACGTGCCGGGCACGTAGCGGACGCTTTCGAGCAGCCCCTTCAGGACCGCCTCGTCGGGCTTGCGGCGCGAGAAGCGGCGGATCGCTTCCTCGCACTCCGCGGCGTAGTCTTCGTCCTCTTTCTCTTTGCGCGAGACGCCGATCAGGTGGAAGCGCTCGGGCAGGGCGCCCTCGTGGGCGAGGTTGTAGAGCGCCGGCAGCAGTTTGCGCCGCGCCAGGTCGCCGGTCGCGCCGAAGATGACGAGCGTCGTCGGCGCGACGGGGAGCCGCTCGAGGCCCGCCGTCAGAGGGTTCTCGGGCTCCTCGCGGTCGGTCGGTCGTCCCGCGGCGATCGCCATCTCAGGCGCGGCTCTTGCCGGCGGAGGGAGCTTTGGCGGGGGCGCTCTTGACCGCGTGCCCGCCGAACTGGTTGCGCAGCGCCGCCAGGACGCGGTCGGCGAAGTCGCCGTTGCCGCGCGAGCGCAGACGCGAGTACAGCGAGGCGGTGATCACGGGCGTCGGCACGTCGTGGGCGGTCGCGTCCTCGATCGTCCAGCGACCCTCGCCGGAGTCCTCGGTGTAGCCCTCGATCGTCTCCAGACCATTGCCGTCGGCCTCGAACGCGCGGGCGGCGAGTTCGCACAGCCACGAGCGCACGACCGAGCCCTGTCCCCAGAGGTGCGCGATCTTCGCGTTGTCGAGCTCGTACTCGCTCTTGTCGAAGATGTCGAAGCCCTCGGCGTAGGCCTGCATGAGGCCGTACTCGACGCCGTTGTGGACCATCTTCACGTAGTGGCCGGCGCCGGAGGGCCCGAAGCGCATCCAGCCCCGCTCGCCGATCGAGTGGCGGCTCTGCTCGTAGGTCTCCGGGGCGAGCACGTCGAGGATCGGGGCCAGGCGCTTGACCGCTTTGGGCGGCCCTCCGACCATCATGCAGTAGCCCACTTCGAGGCCCCAGACGCCGCCCGAGGTGCCGACGTCCACGTAGTCGATGCCGGCTTTCTTCAACTCGCTCGCGCGGCGCTTGTCGTCGGTCCACTTCGAGTTGCCGCCGTCGACGATCATGTCGCCGCGGTCGAGCAGCTTGGCGAGCTTGTCGACCGTCTCCTGGGTCGGCGCGCCCGCCGGGACCATGATCCAGACCATCCGCGGGGGGGCGAGCTTCTTGACAAGCTCGCGCAGCGAGGACGCGCCCGCGGCGCCGTTCTTGACGGCCTGCTTGACGGCCTTCTCGTCGAAGTCGAACGCGACGACCTCGTGCTCGGAGTCGCGCCTGATCCGGTGGACCATGTTGCCGCCCATCTTCCCGAGCCCTACGAAGCCGATCTGCGTCATGTCCACTCCCCGATCTGTTGGCTGAGCGCGCGCACCGCGCCGATTGGATCCTCGCCCGCGAGCCGTACCCGCTGCGCGGGCAGGCCGAGCTCTCGCAGCGTCTGCAGGTCGCCGATCGCCTGCGCTCCCTCGAGCGTCGCGAACGTGAAGGGACGGCCCGGGATCGTGACGTCGGAGGTCTCGCCCGTGAGCAGCTGCAGGAAGCGGCCGGTCTTCGGGCCGCCCTTGTGGAACTGGCCCGTCGAGTGCAGGAAGCGGGGGCCGTAGCCGAACGTCGTGGTCGCGCGGGTCGCGGAGCGGATCGCGCCGCGCAACTCGGCGATGGCCGCGTCGAGCTCCTCGCTGGGTCGCAGGTAGCCCATCAGCGCGACGTAGTCCGGCGGCGCGGCGCCGAGCAGCAGCTCGCGCAGCTCCTGCTCGGAGGCGTCGGCGATCTCGGGCAGCGCGCCGTTCTGCCGGAAGCCGTCGAGGACGGTGTTCGTCGCGTCCTTGGCCTGCTGGACGTTGGGCTGGTCGAAGGGGTTGATCTGAAGGCCCCAGCCGGCGACGGCGACGGCGATCTCGGCGAGCAGGAAGATGCGGCCGAGGTCGGAGGGGCCGGTCGTGGGGATCGTGATCACGGGGTGCCCGGCGTCGGCCAGCGCCTGCAGGCGGGCGTCGGTCGCGGGGTCGGGCGCGGCGAGGTCGGGCAGGTGGGCGAAGACGCGGTCCTCGCCGTACTCGCCGGGCTCGCCGAGCGGCTCCTCGGCGACGGGGAGGATCCCGGTGCCGTGCTTGCCGGTCGACTCGGCGACGAGCTGCTCGAGCCACAGGCCGAGCGCCGGCAGCGTCTCGCCGATCACGAACGTGAGCTTGTCGCGGCCCTCGCGGGCGAGCGCCGCCAGCGCCGCCCCGAGCCAAACGCCCGCGCCGAGGTCGGTGGCGTCTTCGACCGGGGTCTCCCAGGCCTCGGCGGCGCGCCGGAGCATCGCGGCGGTGTCGATCCCGGCGAGCGTCGCGGGCACGACGCCGAAGGGGGAGAGGGCGCTGTAGCGCCCGCCGATGTTCGGGTCCCCGTAGAAGACGTGGCGGAAGCCCTGCTCGGCGGCGAGGTCCGCGAGGCCCGAGCCGGGGTCGGTGATCGCGAGGAAGTTGGCCCCGTCGGGCGCGAGCGTGCGGAAGTGGGCGTAGAGGGAGAGCGGCTCGATCGTCCCGCCGGACTTCGAGGAGACGATGAAGAGCGTCGTGGCCGGATCGACCGCCGCGGCCGTCTGCTCGATCGTGGCCGGGTCGGTCGAGTCGAGCACGTGGAGTCGCATGCCGGCGGCCTCCGTGAACGTCCGGCGGAAGACCTCGGGCGCCAGCGAGGATCCGCCCATGCCGAGCAGGACGACGTCGCCGAGGCCGTCCCGGCGGGCGCCGTCGGCGACCCGTTCGATCTCCAGCAGCTCGTCGAGCATCCGCTCGGCGATCCGCAGCCAGCCGAGGCGATTGGCGATCTCGGGCGTGCCGGCGGGTCCCCAGAGGGTCGCGTCTTCGTCGCGCAGCCGCTCGGCGACGCGCTCCGCGCGGGCCCTCCCCAGCGCCGTCTCGACCGCGGGCCCGACCGCCGACGGGAGGCGGGCCTGAACGGTGAGGTCGCGATCGCTCACGCGACGATCGTAGTGGGAGCGCCCCTGGTATAGGTTCTCGACGCTGTGAACGACTCTCCGCAAACGTCGGTACCCGACCGCAACCTCGCCCTGGAGCTCGTCAGGGTCACCGAGGCGGCCGCGCTCGCGTGCGCCCCGCTGGTCGGAAAAGGCGACAAGGAGGCCGCCGACCAGGCCGCCGTGGACGGCATGCGCTACATGCTCGAGTCGGTCCAGATGGACGGCGTCGTCGTGATCGGGGAGGGCGAGAAGGACGAGGCTCCAATGCTCTACAACGGCGAGCAGATCGGCGACGGCTCGCCCCCTCAGGTCGACATCGCGGTCGACCCGCTCGAGGGCACGACGCTCGCCGCCCACGGGATGCCGAGCGCGCTGTCGGTGATCGCGCTCTCCGCGCGGGGCACGATGTTCGACCCGGGCCCGTGCGTCTACATGGAGAAGATGGCGGGCTCCGAGGAGATC